>Ga0247834_1000580_pt1 | contig 70444 bp, 51 predicted proteins | sample LaCruzMarch2015__8_FD_187118 | JGI IMG/M metagenome (GOLD analysis project Ga0247834, IMG submission 187118) | Freshwater microbial communities from meromictic Lake La Cruz, Castile-La Mancha, Spain - LaCruzMarch2015_12m | ecosystem: Environmental > Aquatic > Freshwater > Lake | place: Spain...
CCCAGTCGTTCAATCCATCTCCGTCAGTGTCTGCTTTTGAAGGGTTGGTTCCGGTGTCGACGGGGGATACATAAATGCCAGTTCCCGTTTCAAACTGGTCTGCGATCTTGTCGCCATCAAGGTCCGGCGTCTGAACCACGGTCACCTTGAACGCAGCAAAATAGGTTTTTGAAGGTATGACGTCGGGTTTAACACTGCCCCAACGCTGCAAGCGAAAGGCCAACCGGTAGCTTCCAGGTGCCAACGCCCAATTTCCGGAACTCCAGTTCGAGGTGCTTGATGACGTCTCATAGCTTGATGTCCAATATTGCCCTTCGGAGAGCGGTTCCGACGTAGTCACCCAGTATAGCTATACCCGTTAAACACTGCAATTTTCTCGATGTTCCAGCCGGCGTCCGCAACCTGCAATCTAGCCTCCTGTCCAGGGTATACTACAAAAACAAATTCTCCTTCCACGTTGCGATCATGATTGGCTGCGCTCGAGAGTGGATCGACCCAACTGAATATCTGCCAACCAGACCCAGGAGCGTAAGGCGTCTCTGCCGCAAGGGTCGTGATGTGAACGAAAAGAAGAAGATTGATGATTAGCCTGTTCATAAGTAGATTTACCCTCCTAAAGCCGTGACCTTTATACAAGCTCAACTTTGTAGTGAACGCCTCGCCCGCATTCAGCGCGTTCTAAACAAGAACGCCGATGCTGTGACTGTCCGCGACTTTGCCCGCTCGTTTAGCGTTTAGGAATGGGAACTGGAGCAAGCCGCCGCGCTTGGCTGGATTCAGATCGAGACGAAGAAGCCGCCCACAGGCCGCCCGTCCCGCATCGTCAAAAGAGTTAGCGAAACTCATGCAGCGAAACTCCCGCCATTTCGCTGGCAGATCGAGAAGCCCATCCGCATTCGGCATTGGAATTTCGCCTTTCATTCCGTGTATTCGGCTATCAGGGGCGGGAGCAGCTTCTTGTGGCGAATACCGCCCTACACAGACGCCTATTTGCAGGCGTTCCCAGCCGCGAAAAGCCGCCGCGCTGCCACTGCCAGCATGAGCCGCCTGCTACGCCATCCCGACGTGAGAGCCGCCCGTGCTTGGTTTTACTCCAAAGTCAGCCAGGAGATTCCAAGAGATGAACCCATGCCCGACACCGCCCGCGCCGTCTGGCAACGTCTGCACGAACTTGGAAGCTGGAGAGTTCGCGGCTAAACCCTTTGGGAGACCTTTGGGTAAACCTTGCCGAGACCTTGACAGAACCTAGTAGAGACCTTGTGGAAATCTTGTGCTGAGCATTAGTTCAGCTTTAAAATACGCGTCCTGAAAAAGCGTTTCGGAGTGCTGCCGCCATAAGTGCCGGGATTGGCAACGGCCCAGTTCAGCAAGTCGGTGCTGGATTCCAGAATGACCTGATACTGTCCACCTGCATCCTCAGGAATAACGACGGCATTAGCGGGAAGCACATTCGCCGCCGAGTTGGCGCGGGTTATTGAGAAAACCGCGATATTTGGACTTGATCCAGTGCCTTCACCACGAAGGCGGATAGTTGCTGGTCCAGCCAACTTCAGACGCCTTGATGAGCTGCCATTCACGCCACCACCTACAATCAATGAACTAGCACCCACATTGATTTCCAAATTGCCCGGCATTTCCAAATCATCGAGCAATTCAGCAAAGTCACCAGCGCCAAGAGTGATCGTTTCACTATACCGAATGACCGGAGGATCACAGCAGACATGGCCCGCAGCAATCAGAGTCACATACTCCGCCGCGTTGCATGGCGAACAGAAAAGCAAGGCACAGATGAGGCAGGCGGCAGATAGTGTTTTCATAGGCCGAAAGTGAGCCACAAATTGCCTCAGAATGCCCGTGATTTATTCTGAAATAGACTGGCACACGTTGTCACCAGCAACGTCTGCGCGAGCTTGGAAGCTGGCGTATCCGCAGCGCGTGAACTCTTGTGAACCCCCTGTAGAGACCTTGTGGTAATGTTAGGGTATCAGCAGGCTGGGGAGCGAGTGTGTGACGCGGTAGCGCACGCGCTTTGGCTTCAGTCGAAAGGATTCGACGCGGGTCGTCACTGGCTGGCCGTTCACGATGTAAGGCGTTGGTGTCTCCATTTGACCTTGGGTATGGTTGAGCCGCTACCATGCCTACTTGGCCTTTCATGTTGAGACTGGCGTTGAGACAATCCCCTCATCCATGACGTAAATCGTTGATAATCAAAATGGAGGCGAGGGCGGGAATTGAACCCGCGCATAAGTTCACGCCCTTAAAAAGCGCTGGAACCCTTGATTTTACAGGGATTGACACACCTTGACACAAAGGGGCACGTTGTTACTATGCGTTGTTACCCATTCGTTCCCTATGGCATCACTTCGCAAACGCCCAAAGAGTCCCTTTTATGTAGCGTGCTACTATGACGAGAAGGGAAACCGAACTCAGCGGAGCACAGAGGCCACCGACAGGCGCGTTGCCATGCGTCTGGCGCTGGAGTGGGAAAAGGCCGCCAAAGAGACGAAGCTCAATACGTTCACCACCGACAAAGCACGGCGCGTGCTGAATGAGATGCTGTCACTCACTGGGCAGGGCATCGACAATCAGACGACCCGCGAATTTGCAGCGGCATGGATCAAAACCAAAACGACCACGCGAGCTGCAAGCACTGCCGTCACTTACGAACCCGTGATTGATGGCTTCCTCAAGACGCTGGGAAAGAAGTCAGAGGCCCCTCTTTCGGCAGTCCTTCCCAAAGACGTGGAGGCACACCGCGACTTTCTCACGCAGGCCGGAAAGCGATCCACGACCGTGAGGCAGTATCTAAAGATCATCGGCGCGATGTTTGAGGCAGCACGCCGTCAGGGCATGATTCAATCGAATCCCATGCGAAGCGTCGAGATGGATGAGGCCGAGCAGGAAACCCGCGAACCGTTCACCTTGGATGAACTCCGCGCCCTACTGGTCCAAGCGGAAGGCGACTGGAAAACCGCCATCTTGCTGGGGGCGTTTGCTGCCATGCGAATCGGAGACGCTACAACCCTGCGCTGGGAGTGCATCGACTTGGCCGAGGGCGTGATTTCATTCATCCCGCAGAAGCTCAGGAGGAAGGGGCGCAAGATCGTCATGCCCATTCATCCCACCTTGCATGATCACCTCATGGAGATAGCCGGAGACGATCCGCACGCCCCCGTTTGCCCTTCCCTTTCTGGCCGTAGTTCAGGCGGAAAAACCGGACTCTCCCGCCAGTTCATCGCCATCATGCAGGCCGCTGGCATTGATAATCTGGCACGCACCACGGCACGCAAAAATAAAGAGAACCAAGCACGCACCCAAAGCGCGAAGTCATTTCATAGCCTCCGCCATTTCTTCAATACACAACTGCTGGCCTCTGGCGTGGATGAGAAAATCAGGATGGAACTCTCAGGCCACACGACGGCGGGAGTCAATCGCACCTACTCCCACGCGAAACTGAAAACACTACGCGAGGCGGTGAAGAAATTGGAGGGCGTGGCGTGATGAAAAAGAGCCGAGGCAAGATTACAGAACTGCCCGCCCCTTACGACCTCAAAGCAGAATTCATGGAATGCCAAGCTGAAGGCTACGCCACCAAATACGGCATTGCGTGGATAGAGGGCAAAAGACTACAGCACCGAGAGCAAGAGCGGGACAAGCCTGTTTCAGATATTCCAGCATCAGCTTTCATTCGCTGTATTCGCATCCACAAAGGAGCAGGATGGTTTATTTCAAAAAGGCCTGATGTAGCGTCAAAACTTTATGATCACACTCCCGCCGCTGGACTGCCACCTACGCCTTTCGTATCGCGTTTGGTGCTTTCTAATTGGCTGGAGGAACGACATCAAGAGCTAGAGACATGGATCAACGACGCCTGTGAAAAGGACAGCATTCTTGCTAACCTATGGAGAGAGAAGCATGAAGAGATCAAAGCCGGAAATTGTAGCCAAATGTGCAGTGAGCACCCTATTCATGGGCATCTGCTGCTTTCATTAAAATTGGCCTTTGATAGCCTTGATGCAGTGGAGCTTAAGATGGACTACGGCGAGCGCAAGGACGCCAAGCTCAAATCAAACGACGGCGACGCATTCTTCATCAGCGCCATGAAGTCAGGCTATGAAGCAGGCCGCCGACTACACCAACTGAAAGCCGAACTTGCCAGCATTAAGGCCATGAAGATGGCGAGCCAAACATCAGCAGGAAAAAAACAGAGCCAGCGGACAGAGTGGTTAGCCGTTCAACTTGAACAACTGGAGAAGACCCTTGGACGAAAGGCCAGGACGTTGCAGATCATCGGGCATATTGAAAACAAAATCGACCCTGACACAAAAGAGAAAATCTTGTTTAGAGAACGCGAAAGTGACGACGGAAAGGTCATTGAATGGGGCACCAATGAAGTGATGACCGTGAAAGCATTCGCCGACAAAATCGCCAAAATCAGAAAGTCTCAAAAATAGTTTTTCGTCGAATAGGCCTAATGACGAAACGCGAGGGCGCAGGCTCTCGGCATGGCACACCCGCCCCAACTCAATCAGTTCACGCCAGAGGACTTCATTCCTCTGCCGTCGAAGTCCTTCGCGCATCGCGGCATCACTTGGAGCCGCTCCACCCTGATCCGTCTCGCAGATCGAGGTGAAATCAAAATGCCGGGCCTGCGCCTCACTGGCTCAGTGCTGAAACGCCGGATGATTCTCCGCGAATCACTGGACGCATTCATTGATCAACAACTCACCGCCTAACCCAAACAACAAACCCGCTTCCAGTGATGGAAAACGGGCTGCTGTTTGACGGCGTGAGATACCGCAGAGAGTAGCCAAACAACCATCACGGGCAAGCCAAGAAACCTTGCACCATGAAATCATGCTCACGCTGCCACGCATTTAAGCCACTGGCAGAATTCGACCACTCCCGACGCTCACGCGATGGCAGACACCACCGTTGCAAAGTCTGCGACCGCAGGCGCGACAGGGAACGGCTCGCCGATGGTCGTCTAGCGCGTTCCATTCAGCGCTGGCAAGCTCACCATCCGCGCGCAGTCGAAGCCCACCGCATCCTGCGTGCCGCAATCAAGCGCGGAGACATTCAGCGCAGCCCATGCTCCGAGTGTGGCAAGCCAAGCTCACACGGACATCACGACGATTACAGCAAGCCGTTAGACGTGACTTGGTTCTGCCACCTTTGCCACATGGAGCACCACCGCCAAGAGCGATTCTACGGGCGCGGGCAAGGCCTTTTCAACTTCCTCATGGAGGGCGCGCGCCATGAGTAAATCAGACCACTACTTCACCGCACCGCTGTCCATCCTCAGGAGCGGAAATACTCCGCTTGAAGCTCTGCATAACGTCGTTTCATGCGGCATCGTGAACGCTGGGATTGGCTACCGACGAGCGAACGGCGAGGATGATTTTCAAACATTGCTGGAGCAGGTCAATGATGAAGCAAAAAAGAAAGGCGCGGCGAATTCGCCTCCACACAACCTCAAGCTGCAAGACAGTGACGGGATGCTGATGTCAAAAGCCCGCGCTGTTGAACTGTGGGAGGCTGCAAACGCAGGCGCGAAGCTCTGTGGAGTCACAGGCGGCAATCGTGCCGACGATGCGCAGACATGGGCAACGCAGCACCATGAGGGCGCGGTCTTCTTCAAGATCAAAAGCGATTGGTTATGGAACGCCGTTATCACAGCTAGGCAGGATGCCGGAATGGAGGTGGCGAGTGATTTCATGCCGCTCTCATGGCGTGAGTTTCGCATCCTCGCCGCTATCCTATCAGCGCCAGTTCACCCAAAGCGAGGCTTTGTCTTTCTCGGCTGGGAGAGCATACAAGCCAGGTCATGCGGCTTTCACCGCAAAGATCTTTTCGACGCCGGCGAAAATACGCTGCCGCTGCACTGCCAACCATTCAAGAGATCACAAATTGACCTCACGACCTCACGCTTGGAGGCGAACAAGTTCTATCTTCGATTCAGATACTCGAAAGGAAAGCGAGGCGGCAAGACGGCCTATTCATTCCGCCATGACGCACGAGACAAGCTCGCCGCCGCTGTGGGAGAGTATCAATCGCTCTACTGCATGAAGCCGACAATAGACGCCAACCGCGCTCGTGATCGTGAACTCTCCGCCGCCCTGCAAGCAGCCAGCAATAAACCAGCAACATAATGAAGCGATTCTAGGTCATCCGGCAAGGGTGCCTGCAAGTGAGGCCGCAAGGGCACCTGCAACCATACCCGCAACATAAGGATAAAGGCTGTAATGAGAAAGGCTTGAACGAAAAAGACTTGAACGAAAAAGACAGAATGGCCTTCACTCGCTCCGCTTCGTGGGAGGGTTTTTGCTTTTTGAAGCACTGAAACAGATGTGAATCACCAGACCGCCGAAAGCCTGTCATCCTTCACAGCCTCCAGCCTCAATTCGGCATCGAGTGCAAAGGCCCGCCGCAAAGCCTCCTTTGCCGCGTCCAAATCTCCGAGTTGAGCCTTTGCCCTGCCGAGATCGAGCCACACGCCAGCAAGGGCAGGAAATGCCGCCAACACGCCGTCAGCGAGGAACACCGCATTTTGCCAGCTCCGTTCATGGACTAGCACAGCAACCCGCATTTAAAACCAGCTCCTTAGCGGACGGTTGGTATTCGCCATTTCTTCGGCCAAAGCCAGATACACGCGGCCCAAAGCCCACACACAGCCAGCAGTTTGGTCACGCCTCCTTCAATACCTATCAATTCGAGCAAGCCAAGCTCCCAAAGTTGATCCGCGAAGATCAAAGCCAAGCCGACAACAAGCACATACAATTTCAGCTCACTAAAACTGCGATTGTTAGACGTGCCCTCACTGTCTGCCTGAGATTGTTCGTTTGAGATCAAAGGTGGTTTGAGTTTGTTTGTCAGGTGACTTTCACTAACTGCATCGCTAAGCCAGTGAGAAAGCAACTCTGCAAACATGGAGTCACGACGGCTGAAATCAGTGAACATCCAAGCTATTCCCAGCCTATTTTTTGCATCTTGCTTGGCCTCGGCCCCGCCTGCCTGATCAATCGTCCTTTCGAGCCATGCAATTTCCTTTTCCTGATCTTCGGCTGACATGGCATAGATATTTGCAGCATAATCAACTTGTTCGCTAGCGTTGGAGACGTGCTTGCTTTTTACACGTCCGCTCTTGGCTACCACCTTAGCCCAGCTCTCGAATAGTCTTTCGATTTCCTCTTTGGAGTGCTTCTTGGCAGCTTTCTCGACTACCTCGTCCAGCTTCTCCAGTCGGCGGATGATTTCCTTCTCGCGAGCGACGTCACTACCGAGTGAGGCGTGCTTCACGAATCCTCCGACTTCATCCCGAATATCTGTCGGGAATGCGGAGAGGATGGCGTCGAGCGTGCGGAGAGCCATCACCTGCCGGTCTTTCTCAGTCGGCACTTTCGCTGTTTCGTCCTTCGCCCACTGATCGGTTTCCTTGCTAGCTTGTGCCAGCGCGTCAGCCTCGACTTTGCGCACGGCATCGCGGGCTTTCTTGAATCCTTCGTTGGCAGACTTGGCCGAGTAGATGGCAGAGCGCAGAGCTTCCCAGAACGCCGGAACAGAATCGAATCCGAGATTGTTCGCCATCACGTCGGGCATGATGCCTCCATCCACGCCATACCAAGAAGCAGGCAGGCGCGGAGCGTCGTCATAGTCGCCAGCGTTGCCCTTGCCTTCAGTCTTGAGCTTGCCGAGGCGCATCGCCATCGTTTTTGACATGAGCTTGCCGTGATTGTTGAGCATGGAGGAAATAAGCGGCTGATCTTCCAGCGTCATGCCCTGATCGAATGCCGCGAGCGTCTCAGGCGTGAGTTGCGCCATGCCCGCGTCGGTGAGTTCGCGCTGCCTAGAGTGTAGTCTGGATTTCCGTTTGCTGTCGAAATTGGCAGCCAAGCGAATATCAGCCGCGCGAGTATCGAAGCCTACATGCTTCGCTTCAATGCCGCGCTTGTCCACGCGCCAACTACTATCCTTGCGCAGTTCGGCGAGCTTCCGCCGCGCCAGTTCCAGGAACGCCTCGCGGAACTCCGGCTTGCGCATCTTGGCGGCGAGAATGGTGTCGGGGACTTCGGGGAGAGAACGGGGAGCGAGGGACATAAATAGTTTTAGCCTGTCATTTACTAATCATCAATGATTCGAACTAAACGCCGACATGCCATCAACGTTGGTCGTTTAGATTGGCCCCCAAAGTCTGATTAATGCCATATTTTCACGACATGCACCCGCTAACACTCTGCCGCGAACGCCTCGACCGCATTCAGCGCATTCTCAACAAGAATGCCGGAGCCTTGACTGTCCGCGACTTTACCCGGTCGTTTAGCGTTTGGGAATGGGAGCTGGAGCAAGCCGCTGCCCTCGGCTGGATTCAGATCGAGACGCATAAACCGCGCACGGGCCGCCCGTCTCGCATCGCCAAAACAGTTAGCAAACCTGAGGGCGCAAAACTCCCGCCTTACCGCTGGCAGATCGAGCGCCCCATCCGCATCCGGCATTGGAATTTCGCCTTTCATTCCGTCTATTCAGCTATCAGGGGCGGGAGCAGTTTCTTGTGGCGAATACCACCCTACACCGACGCGTATTTGCAGGCGTTCCCAGCCGCAAAAAACCGCCGTGCTGCCACTGCCAGTATGAGCCGCCTGCTACGCCATCCCGACGTGAGAGCCGCCCGTGCATGGCACTACTCCAAAGTCAGCCAGGAGATTCCCAAAGATGAACCCATGCCCGACACCGCCCGCGCCATCTGGCAACGTCTGCACGAACTTGGAAGCTGGCGTATCCGCCGCGCTTGAACCCTTTGGGAAACCTTGACGCAACCTTGTCGCCCGCTAGCATCTCAGGGAAGCGGGATGCTGGAGAGCAAAAGCCTAGTTCAGCTTCACGATTCGCGTTCTGAAAAAGCGTCTCGGAGTGCTGCCGCCATAAGTGCCCGGATTCGCAACCGCCCAGTTCAGCAAATCGGTGCTCGATTCGAGAATGACCTGATACTGTCCGCCTGCATCCTCTGGAATGACGACGGCATTAGCGGGAAGCACATTCGCCGCTGAATTGGCGCGGGTGATGGCAATTACGGTAAGAGTTGCCGAAAGAACGTATCGATTTCGCATCGCTCGCAAAACCGCAGGACCAGCAATCTTGGGCTGTGGATTTTGATTCGTGGTTTGTGGCTCTAACTGAAATGTATCCGTGCCGATCTGAACATCTAGCCAATCTCCATTTGCCGAAAAGACGACTTCCGCCGCATCACCTGCCGCCAGTGTAATTGTCTGGCTATACATCAGAAACGGCCCTTCACCTGGATACGGCGGTATAATCAGATTCACATACTCCGCCGCGTTGCATGGCGAACAGAAAAGCAGGGCATAGATGAGGCAGGCGGCAGCGAGTGTTTTCATAGGCCGAAAGTGAGCCACAAATTGCCTCAGAATGCCCGTGATTTATTCTGAAATAGACTGGCACACGTTGTCACCAGACGTTGTTACCTGAGCCTTTTCACCACTTTAATCAGGTGCAATGCGTTGATTTTCAACGATTGGAGGCGAGGGCGGGAATTGAACCCGCGCATACCGGTTTTGCAGACCAGTGCATTACCACTTTGCTACCTCGCCTTTTGCCTGACGGCTGGGCGAGAGTACTCGCGGCCTGCCGGAGTGTCAAGGAGTCAGGGCAACTGGTCTTGCCCTCTGCCGGGAATCTGCGTCATCGCCCGCCGCCTGTGCGTTATTGGAAGGTCCGCTTTGGAGAAACGTGCTGTCTCAAAAACCGGCCGTGCGCGCAAACCTGCCGCCAGACCGCCGCTTGTCCCGCCCCCGCCTGTCAGTGAGGGGCGGGGGGAAGCGCACGCCCTCGTGCAGGCCACGCTGGGCACGCCGGAGTTTCGATCTAAGCTGGGGGCGCTGGGCAAAGGCAGTGTGGTCACGCTCGATCACATCGCGCCGGAGGCGACGGCTTTTGCCACGGCGCTGATCCTCGCGCACGCGCGGCGGCGTGTGTGGGTGCTGTGCCCGGATGTACGCACGCAGGACCGGCTTCATGCGGAGCTGATGGTCTGGCAGTGCCAGGCGCTGTACTTTCCACGCCTAACGCAGGCTGTCGGAATCGAGGCTCTGCCTGATCCTGATGCGGTGGCGGAGCGTTTGTCCGTGCTGGGTCGCTGGCGTGAGCGAGGTGCCGACACGCCGCCGACTCTCGTGCTCTGTGCCGACAGCCTTGATGAGGCCGTGCCTGCCGCGCATGATTTGGAAAGCCAACGCCGGATGCTGGAGGTGGGCGCAAAGCTCGATGTGGAAGCCTTTGTGAATGATCTGGCCGGGGCGGGCTACGAGCGCGTGCCCGTGGTCATGGAGCGCGGTCAGTTCGCACGGCGCGGCGGCATTGTGGACTTCTTTTCCTGGCAGGCGGAGGAGGCGCTGCGGGTGGAGTGGTTCGATGATGTGATCGAGTCCATCCGCGCTTTTGATCTGCACAATCAATCGTCCGTGCGGCGGCTTGAGCGCGCGGGTGTCACGCTGCAAATCGCCGAACCGGCTGCGGAAACCGGGCGGGTGAGAGATTACCTGGAAAAGGAAGATCTGGTGCTCGTCATTGGCGAGGATGACCGCCACCCGTGCCATGCACGCATCATCGCAGGAGCGCTACCTGCCGATCAGCCGGAGGACTATGCCGCGGCCATTCATGAGAACCCGCTCGGTGTCTTTGATGCCTCCGACTTCGTGTTGCATGAGGCGCGGCGGAGGCAGTTCGACATGCAGTTGAGCGAATGGCGGAAGCTGGGCTGGCAGACGGTGATCTTCTTCCACAATGAGGCGGAACGGGAGAGATTCATCGAGCTGCGGGGAGATCACGCAAAGGACGACATCGAAACTTCGCTCGGCCTCCTCTATCGCGGCTTCACCGTGCCTGCGACGAAGTTGGCTGTGCTGACGGGTGCGGAGATCTTTGGGCGGCATCAGCACACGCGCCGCGTGCGCGGCTCGAAGCTGGATGACCCGGAGACGCTGCGGAAGGCGCGCGATGTCCTGCGTGAGCTGCGCGATGGCGACCTTGTCGTGCATGTGGATCACGGCATCGCCCGTTATGCGGGTATTGAGACACGCACCTCGCCGGGCGGGAGGAAGGAGGAGGTGCTCGTGCTGCTGTATGCCGATGAGGCGAAGTTCTTCGTGCCTGTGGCGCAGGCGCACATGGTCACGCGCTATGTTGGGGTCGGCGGCAGAGCACCCGCACTCAGCAAACTGGGCGGCGCTTCATGGCAAAAAACGCGCAGGAGTGCGGAGAAGAGTGTCGAGGAGTTCGCCGCGAAGATGCTTTCCATCAGTGCGGAGCGCCAGACGGTGAAGAGTTACGCGCACCCGCCGGACACGAAGTGGCAGGTCGAGTTCGAGCAGTCCTTCCTTTACCGTGAGACCCCCGACCAGCTCCGCTGCGTGGAGGAGATCAAGCGCGACATGGAGTCCGAGAAACCCATGGACCGCCTGCTCTGCGCGGATGTCGGCTTTGGCAAAACGGAAGTCGCCATCCGTGCCGCGTTCAAGGCGGTGATGGGGGGAAAGCAGGTCGCCATCCTCGTGCCCACCACGGTGCTGGCGCGCCAGCATTGGATCAACATCCGCGAGCGCATGAGCGAGTTCCCCGTCACCGTGGAGATGCTCTGCCGGCTCACGCCAAAGAACCGCGAGAAGAAGATCATCAAGGGCTTGGGCGAGGGCACGGTGGACATTGTGGTCGGCACGCACCGTGTCATCTCAAAGGATGTGCGCTTCAAGGATCTCGGCCTCGCCGTGGTGGATGAGGAGCAGCGCTTCGGCGTGAAGCACAAGGAGAAGTTCAAGGAACTGTTCAGGCTGGTGGACGTGCTCACGCTCAGCGCCACGCCGATCCCGCGCACGCTTTACCTGGCGCTGATGGGGATGCGGGACATGAGCACCATCGAGACACCGCCGCCGAACAAACAGGCTGTCCAGACGCTCATCTGCCCGTATGACGAGCGTGTCATCAAGCAGGCCGTGGACGCCGAGCTGGAGCGTGGCGGCCAGGTCTTTTTCCTGCACAACCGGGTGATGACCATTGAGCATACTGCGGGCCGCATCCGCGCGCTGTGTCCGAAGGCGCGTGTGCTCATCGGCCACGGCCAGATGGACGAGGAACTGCTGGAGGATGTGATGCACACTTTCGTGGATGGTGAGGCCGATGTGCTCGTCTGCACCACCATCATCGAGAGCGGCGTGGACATCCCGAACGCGAACACCATCATCATTGATCGTGCTGACCGTTTTGGTCTGGCGGATCTGTATCAACTGCGCGGCCGTGTCGGGCGCGGAGGCACTCAGGCGCACGCATATCTGCTGTTGCCGCGAGATGCCGTCACTGCGGGGGATGCACGCAAGCGGGTGAACGCCATCAAGCAGTACGCGGGCCTCGGCAGCGGCTTCAAGATCGCCCTGCGCGACCTGGAAATCCGCGGCGCGGGTAATCTCCTGGGCACCGAGCAGAGCGGCCACATTGCAGCGGTCGGCTTTGACATGTACTGCCAGATGCTGAAGCAGAGCGTGAATCGGATGCAGGGCCGCCGAGTCGCACGCCCGATTGATGTGACTTTGCGCGCCGACTTCCTGGTGCAAAGCGAGGCGCTGATGCTACAGGCCGCCCCCGGTGCCACACCGGCCTACCTGCCAAGTGTATTCATGGAGGACACCCGCCTGCGCATCACCGCCTACCGCCAGCTTGGCGAGGTGATGACACGCAAGGAACTCGACGAGATCGAAACACAGTGGCGCGACCAGTTCGGCGACAAGCTGCCGCACGCCGTGCAAAACCTCCTCACCTGCGCCGCCATCCGCCTTGCCGCGTCCCACGCCGGAGTTTCCGAGGTCGAGGTCAAAGAGCGCAAGCTCATGCTGACACGTCATGGCAAGCTGGTGATGCTGAATGGCAAATTCCCGCGCCTGACAGAACGTCAGGGCCACAAGCAACTCGCGGAAATTTTGGCGATGCTGCGGTGCCTGTGATCAGAAGGTTTTCAAGCCCGGCGGTGAGGCACCGCCATTGAAGGCGGGTGCGCTGGGGGCTGCGCCGCTGCTCGCGGGTGGCTGAAACTGGTAAGTGGGTTTGGGCGCGGAGTAGGCTGGCTGCGGCTGGAAAGTCTGCGTGGGCTGCGTGTAGGCGGGCTGTTGCGCGTAGCCATAGCCTGGTTGCTGCTGGCCGTAGCCACCGAGGGTTTTCGCCGTGACCTTCACGACCCCCATCTGCAGGTAGGGGATGCCGATGTACTGCGCGGCGGCGCTGGAGAGGTTGATGACGCGGCCAGGATAATGCGGGAAGCGGTCATTGATCACCACATTCACACTGCGGCCTGTGTAGGTGTTCTTCACTTTGACCTGGGTGCCAAAGGGCAGCGTGTGGTGCGCGGCGGTGTAGCCGCCGGGGTTGTAAATTTCGCCCGAAGACGTGGGGCGTCCTGCGTAGCTCTCTGCCACATAAGATGCCCAGCCTTGCTCCTGGTAGGCAGGCGGGGCGCAACTGGACAGGATCAGCGCGAATGCACAGGGGATGCAGCGTGGGGACATGCGGGACATTTTATACACTGCCTGCGGCGCGGCGTCACTCATTCATTGCGCCCATCACACGCCCCGGCATGATGCGCACCCATGATTCATGTGCTCGATGCTGCGGAAGGCACCGCTGGCGGTCCCACGCTGGCGGAGCGGATGCATCACGCCTTCTCGATGGAGGGCAGGCTCGCCGCCGCCCCGCACTTTGAGTACCGCCCGCAGCAGCAGCACATGGCGCAGCTAGTGGCCGGTGCCTTGGAGAAAAACCGCGCCCTCGTTGTCGAGGCAGCCACCGGCGTCGGCAAGTCCCTGGCCTACCTGCTGCCTGCGGCCACATTTGCCCTGGAGCAGAAGCGCAAGGCCATCATCTGCACCCACACCATCAACCTCCAGGAGCAGCTCATCCACAAGGACATCCCCATCGTGAAGAAGCTGATCGGCAACTTCCACGCGGAGCTGCTGAAGGGACGCGGCAATTACCTCTGCCCCACGCGCCTGAAAAGCGCCTTCTCCCAGACTGGCGATCTCTTTAGCAGCAGTGAGGCGGCGGAGCTGCAGCTCATCGAGGAATGGTACCTCAAGAACCCGGCAGGCACGCTCAGCGAGATGGACTTCACCCCCGGCGCGCGGCTTTGGTCCATGGTCCGCAGCGAGCCGCACGCCTGCACCCCGCGCCGCTGCCCGCCTGGCTGCGGTTGCGTTTATCAGGATGTGCGCCGCCGCATGGCTGCTGCGGATGTGCTGGTCCTCAACCACACACTTTTCTTCACCCTCCTGGCCTCGGCTGAGGAGACCCTGGCCGATGACGCGAACTTCATCTTCCCGCGTGACTTTGTGATCCTGGATGAGGCGCACACGATGGAAAACATCGCCGCGCAGGCCTTTGGCATCCATGTCAGCGAAGCCAACGCGCGCTTCGAGCTGGGCCGCCTCTACAATCCCAAGACACGCAAGGGCTTCTTCACCAGCGTCGGCGACAGCGACGCCATCCGCGAGGTCGTGCAGGCCATCACGATGACTGAGTCCTTTTTCCGCGATGCTGAGGCTGCCTGCAAGTTCAGCGGCCCTTATGGAAAGGAGTTCCGCATCCGCGAGCCGGGTCTGGTGGAAAACGACCTGGCCCTGCCCCTGCAGCGCGTCGCCACCTGCGCGCTCAAGGCCGGGGACAACGCCAAAAGCGAGGGCCAGCGCTTGGAGCTGCACGACATCGCCAAACGCCTCGGTGCCCTGCGCGTGAACCTGAGCGCATTCCTCGACCAAAGCGCCGAGGGCCATGTCTATTGGGCCGAGCGCGGCACTGGCGACTACCGCGCAGTGTCCTTTCACAGCGCGCCCATTGATGTGTCACCGAAGCTGGAGGAAATCTTCTTCGCTGGGGGAAAGGCATGCATCTTTACCAGCGCCACCCTCGGCGTGGGGGATGATGAAAAGCTGAACTACTTCCGCAGACGAGTCGGCGCGCAAAAGGCCCAGGCCGCGTGCATTCATAGTCCCTTCGACTTCAAAAAGCAGATGAAGCTCTATCTGGTGAAGGAGATGCCGCAGCCTGGCACACCCGGCTTTGAAGACGCGCTCCAGGAAAAGATCGCCCACTTCCTCGGCCTCTCCAAAGGGCGCGCGTTTGTGCTATTTACCAGCTACAGCCAGATGACGGCGATGGCAGAGCGGCTGGAGGATTTCTGCCAGGACCACCGATGGCGTCTGCTCGTGCAAGGGCGTGGGATGCCGCGTCACCAGATGCTGGCGGAGTTCAAGGAAGACATCCACAGCATCCTCTTTGGCACCGACAGCTTTTGGACCGGCGTGGACGTGCCTGGGGAGGCGCTGAGCAATGTCATCATCACCCGCCTGCCCTTTGCCGTCCCGGACCACCCACTGACCGCCTCGCGCATGGAGCACATCGAGGAGCAGGGCATGAACCCCTTCACCGAATACAGTGTGCCCGAGGCCATCCTCAAGCTCCGCCAGGGCGTGGGCCGCCTCATCCGCACCCAAAACGACAAAGGCATGGTCGCGATCCTGGACAACCGCATCCTCAGCAAGCCCTACGGCCGCGCCTTCCTAGCCAGCCTGCCCGACTGCCCGACGGAGATCGTGTAGCCGAACCGAGTGTGCGTTGCGGGTTTGCGAGCTTGCCAGAAAAGAAAGCGCCCCGGACAAAGCCGAGGCGCTTTAGGTTCCCACGTTGTGCCGTCCGGACTGGGAGCCTCGTATCCCAGGGGAGACGAGGTGGGAACCCCAGAACAAAGGCGCTGTCTTCCAGTGAAGGCATGACATGACATCCCAGGTCTAGCGGCTCCCTTGGTCATAAAAACGGGCCGGGCTGCCACAGTCCGATGACGAGCACTGCAGGAAAGGATTGCCGTGCCGCGCACCAAGGCGCGGAAAATACGGCGAAATGAATATCAAAGAACGGGTGCTGCGAAATGTTCTCCGTGGCAGGAGATCCAGAATAGCATAAAGAAGGCCAGCTTTGAGGGCAAGACCGAAGGCGGCTCTTTCACAGATTCCGCCAGGCGGAGAACCTGCTTGCCAAGGGGAGAAGTGCCCCCATATTCGCCGCCCCTTATTTATGGACATTTTTATTGGCATTCTCACCGTGGTCGAGGTTCTCGTCTGCCTCCTCCTCATTCTCGTCGTGCTCATGCAGCGCCCACGCCAAGAGGGATTGGGGGCATCCTTCGGGGAGGGGGCCATGTCCCAGCTCGTCGGCGCACAGACCACCAACGTGCTACAGAAGTTCACTGTGTACCTGGCGATCACCCTTTTTGTCCTGACTCTGGGTCTAGCTGTGCTGACCTCGAAGCGGCAGGCGATGAAGTCCGGCAAAAAAATCTTTGATGAGCCGCCACCGCCCGCCGCCCCTGCGACGCCGACTCCAGCCGAGGCATCTCCTGCTGCTACCGCGCCAAAGGCAGACGAGGCCGCCCCCAAGAAGGAAGAAACCCCAAAAGCAGGTGAGGCACCACAGCCTGCGCCTGCCGCCCCCCCGGCAATGAAAGAACCTGCGGAGGCAAATCCCGCACCGGCAGCCCCAGCACCGACCACTCCTGCCGCGAAGCCTGATGAAGCACCGAAGCCTGCCCCGACAGCGGCGGCACCTGCTGTAGAGGCTCCCAAACCCGCCCCTGTTCCCGTCACCCCAGCTGCTGCACCTGTCCCGGTACCGACTCCGGCAGCACCCGAGGCCCCGGCCCCCAAACAACCCTGATTCATTTCTCGCCAACCCGAGTCTGTTTCCTCTATTTTGACCGCCACCCCCACCATGACCGGCGGCGAATCACCTTTCTACCGCGTGCGGACTCTTTGTCTCAGCGCACTTTTTTATCTAGCTGCTGCTACGATGGCGCAGGCGGCGGGCTATGTGCGCTGCCAACTTGCGGACGGATTTGACTTTCCGGTCGGGAAGCCCAACGCAGACGGCTACTACAAATCGCGCGGTTACTGGCCCAACGGTCACCTCGGCGAGGACTGGAACGGCCGCGGAGGCGGTGATAGCGACCTCGGCGCTCCCATATACTGCACGGCGCGCGGCGTGGTCATCATCTCGGAGAACATCGGTGTCGGCTGGGGGAACTGCGTCATCGTCCGCCATGCTTATCGCGATGAGACGGGTAAGATCGCTATGGTGGACAGCCTTTACGGTCACCTGCACCAGCGTCAGGTGAAGGTGGGTCAACTCATGGAAAAGGGGCAGCTCGTAGGCACCATGGGCGGTAACAACGGCATGTATTATGTTCATCTGCACTTTGAGATTCGCAAAAATCTCCGCATCGGCATGAACCGCAGCCAGTTCGCCCGCGACAACACGAACTATTACAGCCCCACGGACTTCATCAACAAACACCGCGTGCTACAGACTAGCTTCCAAAAATACCCGGTGCCCACCGGACTCTTCGCCCCCTATGGCCGCTCCCTGGCAGATGCACGCAGCGATGGAGATGGCGGCGGTGTGCAGGTTCCCGTGCTACCCACTACGCGCCCGGCCACGACCACCACGACGACGGGGCCTGCGGATGATGACGAGGACTTTTGGGCAAAGCTGCGCTCCCGCCTGAAGCAGGGAAAGATTACCGAGGGGCTGGACGCGCCGAAGTAAGCCTGGAATGGCAGTTGCTGATTGATGGCCTGATACCTCCGGGCATCAACGACCAACCAGTCACCAGCAACCGTCTGTGCCGCTCACTTCGCTACCTTTGCCCAGATGCCCGCCCGCGCCTCCCTGGCCTGGCGGCCCAGACCCTGCAGCTCCGCCAGATAGCTGGGCATGTCGCGCTTGTCAGCGGGCAGTTCCGTGGTCACGCCCTGGACCCGCGCGTAACCCTTCTGCATCAGCAGATCAGCCAGATAGACATACCGCTCCGGCTGTAGCTCCACCAGGATCAGCGCGTAGTAGCGCACCGTGTTTGGTACATGTTCCCAGCGCGTGATGACCTTAAAGCGCCGGTTTTTCAAAAGCTCTGCCACAAAGGCGGCTGCCTCCACACCTGTCTCAATGATGGTCCTGTCAGCGGCCTTACCAAACCAGCGTCCCTGCTCCGCCACGCGCTGTGGATGATTCATGGATGCCTCCAGAGCATCCACAAAGTAGAGGACGAAAATGTGCTCGTCATCACCCACCCGGATACGCAGCGTGTCCGCTTCATTGGCGCGGCTTTCGATGAGCTGAGTACGCACAAAAATCTCAAACTCCACCGTCGCCACTCGTGGCACACCACCCTCGTCCGCCACCGTCAGGCCAGGGATGCCCGCCACCTTCACCGGCACCGCAGCCATCGGGCCAGGGCGACCCTCCTTTACCACGATACCCACCAGGACCACGATCAGCACCAGCACGGCGGTGATGGCGAGATTGAGGAGGGTTTCACGGAGCGGCATAGGCGACACACATGTTCGCGGAAACACCGCCATCCTCAAGCTCTTAGCGCACGTTCCTGGAACGGCTTCTTGCTTCCTCACCCCATCCCGCTAAATCCACCCCATGTCCCTTGAATCCGACCGCACTGAACTCGCCCACCTCCTCCGCACCAAGTCCGTCAAAACCGGCTCCTTCACCCTCGCCTCCGGCAAGCAGAGTGACCTCTATGTGGACTGCCGCGTCACCACGCTGGATGCGCGCGGTGCCGTGCTGGTAGGGCGCGTGCTGCACGATCTACTGCGCAAAGAGGAGGCTGCGAGAGGTCTCCACATCGGCTCCCTCGGCGGTCTGACGATGGGAGCCGACCCCATCACACTCGCCGTGGCCATGACCTCCAGCATGGTCGGCGATGCGGCACCCGTTCAAGCCTTCAACGTCCGCAAAGAGGCCAAAGAACATGGACGTGGCAAGCGCATTGAGGGCAATTTCCTCCCCGACCAGCCCATCGTCGTCGTGGATGACGTCATCACCACTGGCGACTCCACGCTCAAAGCCATTCAAGCCATCGAAGAAGAAGGCGGCAAAGTCGCTTTCGCCCTCATCCTCGTGGACCGCCAGGAAGGTGGGCGCGCCAACATCGAAAGCAAAGGCTACCCCGTCATCGCCGCCTACACCCGCGCGGAACTCATCGGCTGAGACGCAGAATACATTACTCGATACTCAGCACACCATTCATCACCATCCAGTGCCCCGGGAAGTTGCAGAGGTAGTCATGAGCTTCAGCTCGTGACAGCGTGGGGCGTGGCAGAAGAAAGTTCTCTGCCTTTACGGTGACGGGCTAAAAGCCCAGCACTACTTTACTCCACCTTCAGCACCCCATTCATTACCATCCAGTGGCCGGGGAAGGTGCAGAGGTAGGGGTAATCGCCTTTCTCTTTCGGGGCGGTGATGTGGATGGTGAATTCGGCCTTCGGATTCGTCATGTCGGTGTAGGCGATCACGTCGTTGCTGTCGGCGACATAGTGCTTCTGTATGCCCTTTGAGTCGGCAATCATGAGATTGCACTTCTCGCCGAGCTTTTGGAGTGAGCCGGGTTTGGCGAGGAGCCAGTTGTGTGGCACGACGTCGGGGTTTTTGAAGACGATAGTGAGTTTTTCGCCTGCTTTGGCCTGGAGCTGCTTTTGGACGAATTGCAGGCCCAGGGCGGCTTCGACGATGATCTCGCGGCCACCTTCGCCTTCCGCCCAGGGGTTGGGTTTGCTCGGTGTTGGCGCTACCATGCCGACTTGCGCAGCGTGGTTGGTTTTGGCGATCTTCGTGTAGCCGGGGAAGTCGGTGAAGGGTTCGGCCAAGGCGTGCGCAGTGAGAAAGATGTCGTGACCGGTGCTGACGCGGAGGTGAATCTGGCTCGCGGTGACGATCTGCGGGATCTCGAGGAAGATAGTCTTGCCGCCGTCGAGCTTCTGCACGCTGCTGACTTCGAGCGGGTCGTGGCCAGGCGTGTCGGCATATTTGACAGAATACTCCGGCGAGCCGTAGGCGGCACTGTAGCGGTAGTTCCAGCATTGGGCAAAGCAGGTGGCGGCATCTGCGTCCTTCACGGGCTGGTTGAAGCGGATGAGCACGCCGTTGTCGCGTGCCTCAAAGCCGACGGGCACGGGTTTGTCGCCGCCGGTGAAGCGCACGCGTTGGAAGCAGCCGTCCTTCGGCGTGTAGCTGCCCCAGCCCTGCATGCCGTTCACATAGAGATGGCCGTCGTTCGGATTGAAGCGGGCGGCTTGTGGACCTGAGTCGAAATTGCCGCTGATGCGCACCGCCGCGCACTGCCAGCGGCCTTTGACGTTCTGCCGCATGACGAGCCACGCACTGCCGCCGCCGGAGGAGAGATGGATGAGGTTGTTGTCTCCCTTCAATGAGGCCCATTTCTCACCTGAGATGAAGGCCTGGCTGCTGGCGCTGTTGTCCTCGCCACGCGGGAGATACATCAACACGGGTTCTGGTGGCTGACCGTTCTTCGGACCACCGGCCCCGAAGTGAGCGCCTTCGTTTTTGCCGAGTTCGATCTGGCAGATGGATGTGGCGGGGGTCCAGTCGCCTTCTTGCACGCTCGTGGTGATGAAACGGCCATCGGGTGAGATGCCAAGGCCGTTTGGATTTCTAAAACCGGTGGCGAGCACATCGAGTTGATCGCGTCCGGTGATTCGACACACGCCTTGATTGCCGGAGGCGAAATACCAGCGGCCTTGCGCATCGGTTTCGAGCCCGATGATGAAATCATGCCCGCCCGGCGAGGTCTGCATCACATTTGTCACGCACTCATAGAAGTCGGCTTCGTCATCGCCATTGAGGTCGTGCAGGCAGGTGATTTGATCGCGACCGAGGACGTAGAGTCTGTCCTTCACGACTTTCATGCCGAGCGGCTGATGCAGGCCGGTGGCGAAGCGTTTCCAGCGCACTTTGTCGAGCTTCTCGTCGATGCCTTTCACCAGCCAGACCTCGCCCGTCATCGTAGCGATGGCGGCAGTGCCATCGCTGAAGAAATCATGCGCGGTGATGAAGAACAGCGTGTCATACGGATTCTCAAACGGGACTGTGAGGCGATCCGTGGCAAAAGGGGCTTGTGAGCCGAGTTCGCCTTGGGTTTCGATCCATTGAGGCCATTGAGATAATGGTTCTCGAATAATCGCCTGCATCTTATCACGACCCAGATTCCGAACGCCTTCGGGTTCTTGAATCGAGTGAAACCTCTTATCTTCGCCTTTGGATGATATGAAGATTGTTTCCTCTCCATGCCGATGATAGCCGTCGTATCGGTAACCCTGATTGCCTTTTGAGGGATTATTTCTTTCAATCACTTTCCCATCCATCAGCGCACCCGCCATGAAGCCGTGACGGTTGTCATTGAGATTCACGAAGCCTCCTGACCATTTCACCGGGAATGAAAGTGTCTCAGGATCAAACACAGCCGCTTTGTCATCGTAACGAACACACACACCTTTCGGCACGGTCACACCCGCACCTTTGAAGACACCGCTAAACACACTCCCCAGATCGCTCGCGGCCCAGCGGCCGTCTTTCCAGGTCACTTGATCGTTTTGATTGCCCCAGTGGCCTTGTTGGCCGCCGTCCATGCCGGGGAAGGGGGCGATGAGGTCGGGGAGCGGCTTCTGCTTCATGAATTGCAGCGCCTGCTTGCCGTAGAAGTCGAAGGTGCGCTCGCGGTTGACGAACTCTCGCCAGTGCTGGTTGTCGTCCTTGTTGAGTGGCGGGAGGCCGGGGGTGAAGGGCGCGGGATTGGGTGCTTTGACGGCAGGGGCGGCGGTGCCGAGGTCGTCGAAGCTCCAAAGGGCGAGCGTGTTGTCCATGCGCAGGCGCGGCGAGTCGCCTTTGCGCGGTTTCATGACGCCGCGTGAGAGGCGGGCATCGTCGATGAGGCCATCGCAGCCGATGGTGCCCTCGACGAGGCGCCCAAAGGCGATGGACTCGACATTGGCGTGACGCATCTCGCCTGCGGCACCGGTGGGTTTCTCGAAGACGTTTTTGCCGTCGATCCACAGCGTGACGAGCTTGTCATCGACGCTGGCGACGAGGTTGTGCCACTGGCCGTCGCAGATGTTCACCCCCGAATCGTAGTCGCTACCGTGACCCGGCATGTAGAGCGCGAGCGTGCCGCGTCCGGCGTGGGTGTAGAGCTCCCAATGCGTGCTGGCGGACTTGGGATTGCAGGCGACGAGGATGTTGAAGCGGTCTTTGCTGTCGAGCTTCGCGCGGCACTCGATGGTGAAGGGCAGCGTGTGGTATTCGCCTTTGCCATCGACCAAGATGCCGCCGGAGAGGGCTTTGCCGAATTCATCGCTCAAGGAAGGCACGCCAGAAGCCTTGGTGATGGTGGAAGGTGCATTGGAGGCTGTCTTGGGCTTCGCCTCGCTCCAGCTGCGATACTTGGGCTTCGCGGCGGGTAGTGCGTCGTCGAGTTGCGGGATGAGCCACTTCAAGCCGTCGAGGTTGTCGAGCAGGCGGCCTTCGGCGTCTTCGTTGGTGTGATTGAGGATGCCGATGGGGCCGCTGTAACCGCTGGCGCGGATGATGCGCAGCGTCTTCACATCTTCGGTGCCGACACCGAGCGGGAGGATCTTGCGGCCTTTGGCATCGCCTTCGATGTCCATGCCGTTGAGGTTGAGGCAGAGCAGATGCGGCTTCATGGCCTTGATGGCCTTCGACAGGCGATCGAGGTGGCTGTGGCCGTGGTGAAGGTTGTAGATGATGCCGATGTTGTCGGTGCCGTGGTTCTTTTTGAGGTAGTCGCACACGGCGACCATGTTCTCCGGCTCGCCGCCCCAGCCGCCATGGTTGTAGAGGCCCAGCTTGCAGCCTGCCTTCCGCGTGCGCTCGACGACGGGAAGCATCTTCGTAGCCGCGCTTTTCACTTTCTCCTCCGGCGTGGCTCCATCGCCCCCGCTGAGAGTGATCCAGATTTGAGGGTGGAGGTTGTATTTCTCGAACAGCTTGAAGGCAGCCTCATGAGTGGACCAGAAGGCGAACATCTCGATGCCGTGCTTTTGGTAGGCCAGTATCTCGCGCTCGAACTCGGCGACATGCTCCTGCCGCCAGTCATAGGCGACTTTCTTCAGCCCCATCTTCGCCACCATCTCTGCGCGGGCCTCCGGCGAGCGCTTCGCGGCATCAAACGGCACGATGCACCACGCCGCGAGATTGGCTTTGTCGAAAAGGTCGGCTCCGATGACGGAAGCGGAGAGGCAGAGGAAAAGGATGAGGCGGTGGAACATAAGGGAGCACGGGGTGATTCGGGTTTGCCGCAGAGAGGCAAAGAGGCAGAAAGGCGGAGGAGCAGAGAACGTAGTGAGTTGAATTGTTTTTAGAAACTCTGTCTCTCTGCCCCTCTGCGGCTAAGCCGAGCGGCCCTTGATCCTTATCCCAACTTTCCCAAGTTTACGGATGAAGTGGCCGTATGTCGCAGAGCCTTTCATCACGGCGACGAAAGGGCGACGGGCGATCAAAGGCTGTCCACCTGGGGACTAGCTAGCAGTGCGCGAAAGTCAGCGGAAGCTCTGCGCAAAGTCCTCTGCGGTGGCCTTAGCCGCGATCTTGGTTTTCTGGAAGGTGCTTTGCGTGCCCTTTTCGATGAGGATGCGCTCGTAGTCGGCGCTGCTCATGGGTAGCTCGATGGTTTTTTCCTGCCAGGTGCTCAGGAGGATGGCGTTGGCCAGTTCGACACTGCGAATGCCTTCTGCGGCGGGGCTGAGGAGCTTTTCGCCCTTGAGGATGGCATTGGTGAAGTTTTGCAGGATTTCGACGTGCTGACCGCCGCTTTCGCCGACGGGGATGTCCATGTGCCAGCTTTCCGGCATGGCGAAGGCGGCGTCGGCCTCCATGCAGAATTGGCTCATAGGTTGGCGGTTGCGTTGGAAGTGTATCTTGGTGCCGTCGGTCACGGTCACACGGCCTTGTTCGCCGGAGATTTCCAGTTTGTTCATGCCGGGTGCCTCGCCAGTGCTGGTGACGAATGTGGCGGTGGTGCCGCTGTCATACATGAGCACGGCAGTCACATCGTCTTCTACCTCGATCTGATGAAAGCGGCCGAACTGGCAGAAGCCGCGCACGCGCTGGGGCATTCCGAACATCCACTGGAAGAGGTCCAGATTGTGTGGGCACTGGTTCATGAGCACGCCGCCGCCCTCGCCCTTCCAGGTGCCGCGCCAGCCGCCAGTGGCGTAGTAGTAGTTGGTGCGGAACCAGTTTGTCACCTCCCAGTGGACGCGGCGCACGGCACCTATCTCGCCACTATCGAGGAGGTCTTTGACTTTCTTGAAGGTGGCGTTGGTGCGCATGTTGAACATGGCGGCGAAGACCTTGTTTTTGTCTGTGTGGGCGGCGATGAGGCGCTCACAGTCAGCTTTGTGGACGGAGATGGGTTTCTCGACGAGCACATGCAGGCCGTTTTGCAGCGCCTCAATGCCGATGGTGGTGTGGGAAAAGTGGGGCGTGCAGATGAGGATGGCGTCAATATGGCCGGAGTGGATCATCTGGCTCACGTCGGTGAAGGGCTGCTCGCCCTCAAGCTGTGCAGGCAGGGTGCCGACGCTCTCGCACATCGCGGTGACGCGCATGCCAGGGACTTTTCCCGCGCGAATGTTTGCGAGGTGGGCTTTGCCCATGTTGCCGAGTCCAACGATGCCGAGTCTGACGGTTTCCATAGTGTGTGTAGTTGAGGCAGCGAGGCTAGCGAGCGGGTGACAAGTGGTCAATCACCTTCCTGATGCGGCGGCTGTCCCGCCCGCGCGTTCGTGTTCCAGCAGCCAGCGTTTCCGCTCCATGCCGCCCGCATAGCCTGTCAGGCTGCCATCGCTGCCGACGATACGATGGCAGGGCAGGACAATGGAAAGGGGATTCCGCCCTACTGCTGCCCCAACAGCGCGCACGGCGGCAGGTCTGCCGATCTCGCCAGCCAGTCGGGCGTAAGTCCAGGTTTGCCCGGGCGGGATGAGTTTGAGCGCCTCCCAGACCTGTCTTTGAAAAGCCGTGCCGCCAGCGATCTCTAGTGGCAGTGTGAAGGCCGCACGCTGTCCGGCGAAGTAGTCGGCGAGCTGAGTGCGCACCGGGTCAAAGCGGGACGCGTCGTCCAGCCAGGATGTCGTGTCCGGCATATGCTGCTGCCCCTCCAGGTAGAGACCGCACAGGCCATTGCCGGTGGCAGCCAGGATGAGGCGGCCTATGGGCGAGTCCATACTGCTGGTGCAGATGGGAGGATGTTTTTCGTGGCGGCGGGTGGAGATGTTCATTGCCGGATCATGCATCGTTAGGGCCGCAGCGCTAAAGGTTTTCGGTCCACACTGTTTCGCGTCTCTTTCGTGTGCGGCTTTCTGGGCTACCCTGCGGCGATGCTTTGCCGCCTTTTCTCCCTGCTCCTCGCCGCGACGCCCGCGCTGGCGCTCGACCTACGCCTGCCCACGGCGAACTCCGTGCTGCTCAGCGGCGGCGGCCCGGCCTATTTCCAGTTCGTGGATCGCGACTTTGAGGGACAGAAGTCCACCCCCTGGGAGGGCGGGCAGTTTGGCTTCGTGCGGGACGCGCGGCGTGTCGGCAGCCGCATCGCCTATGCCCGCTTTCATGAGGGCATGGATGTGCGGCCCCTCCAGCGCGATGCCGCAGGCAATCCCACCGATGACGTGTGCGCCATCCTCCCCGGCCAGGTCGTCTATGTCACCGCCAGCGCCGTTCAGAGCAATTATGGGCGCTACATCGTCGTCCGTCACGAGCTACCGGAGGGGCCTTTTTACTCCCTCTACGCCCACCTGAGCGCAGCCCATGTGGCGGTGGGGGATAGGGTGGCCGCAGGGCAGGCGATCGCCCGCATGGGCTTCACGGGCAGCGGCATTGACCAGCGCCGCGCGCATCTGCATGTCGAGCTAAACATCTTCCTCTCCACCCAGTTCGAGGGCTGGCACGCAGCGCAGTTCAAGACACCTAACCATCATGGCATCTTCAACGGCATGAACCTCCTCGGCCTCGACCTCCAAGCGCTCTACCTAGCGCGGCAGAAGCAGCCCGCGCTGACAATCGCAGGGTTCATCCGCAACAGCGAGGCGTGGTTTGAAATCACTGTGCCTGCCAGTGCCCGCATGGAGCTTGTGAAAAGGTACCCCTGGCTATCCACCACCCCGCCTGGCACTGCCCCTGCCTGGCAGGTCCGCTGTACCCGCTGGGGCTTTCCCCTCAGCATCAGGCCCGCCCCCGCAGCCTTTGCCGCACCTGTCGTTACCTGGGTCAGGGACGATCCCATCCCGCATTACTACAACACGCGCGGCCTCATCAGCAACAGCGGTCAACTCACCGTCGAGGGTCTGCGCTTCACCCAACTCCTCTGCGGCCTACCGTAAAACGAGTTTTCTAACTCGTTCCCCATCGCGCCATGCTGCATGATAACGAGTTTGAAAACTCGTTTTACTCCCCCATGCCTCTGCTCGCCCTCGAATCTTCGTGCGATGAGACCGCTGCCGCCATCTGCACGGCGGCGGGGGATTTGCTCGCCTCCCGCATCGCCTCCCAGGTGGACATCCACCGGCTCTACGGTGGCGTCGTGCCCGAGGTCGCGTCCCGCAATCACATCCTCCACGCCAGGCTCCTGGTGGAGCAGGTGCTCGCCGATGCCTCCCTGACCCTGCCTGCCATCACCGCCTTCGCCTCCACCAGCGGCCCCGGCCTCGTCAGCTCCCTGCTCATCGGCACCAGCATGGCAAAGGCGCTCGCTGTCGCAGAGGACAAGCCCTTCCTTGCCATCAACCACATGGAAGGGCACCTGCTCTCTCCCTTCATGGCTGGCGGCGGCCCGCCGCGCTCCTGCGTGGCCCTCATCGTCAGCGGCGGCCACACCATGCTGCTGCACATGCATGGCGTGGGGGATTACCGCTTGCTCGGCCGCACCCGGGATGACGCTGCGGGAGAGGCCTTTGACAAGATCGCCAAAATGCTAGGACTCCCCTACCCCGGCGGCCCGGAGATTGACAAACTCGCCCGCCACGGCAATCCCACCGCCTATGCTTTCCCGCGCAGCTTTCTCGATGGCAGCAGCCTTGAGTTCAGTTTCAGCGGGCTGAAGACCGCTGTCCTCTACGAGTTGCCAAAGCTGGACCTGCAAAACCCAGCCATCCTCGCCGATGTCTGCGCCAGCGTGCAGGAGGCCATCCTGGAGGTGCTGGTGGAAAAGCTCATCCTCGCCGCCCGTCGGTGTGGTGAGACGCTCGTCACCGTCAGCGGCGGAGTGAGTTGCAATCGTGGCCTGCGGGAAAAGCTCACCGTCCGCTGTGAAAAGGAAGGTTTGACCCTGCTGCTAGCGCGACCTGACCTCTGCACGGACAACGCGGGCATGATCGCCTACGCTGCTGCCCAGCACTTCCAGCTAGGCCACACCTCCCCTTTAGAGGCCGATGTGGACCCAAACCTGCCCCTGGTCAGTCACTAGCGTGGCGGGAAGTCCGTCCCCACCGCCGCCTGCTCCCATGCCTCTAACTCGCGGAGGCGCGCGGCAGCCGTGTCGCGGATTTTTTTCACGGCATACTTCCCCAACGGCAGCCGCAGCGGTGCCTGGCCCTCCTGTACCATTTTCACGATCAGCGCTGCGGCGCGTTCAGGATCGCCGGGCTGCTTGCCTTCCACATTGTTGAGAAAAGCGGCGAACTTGCCCGCTGTGCCTGCGTACCCCGGCATCGGTGTCGTGCGCTCCAGGCCGCGTGCGATGAAGGCCGTGCGGAAGGGGCCGGGCTGTACCAGCGTCACCTTGATCCCCAACGGCGCTACTTCCGCGCGCAGGCTTTCGCTCAGTGATTCCACCGCCGCCTTCGCCGCGCCATAGATGCCAAAGCCTGGGTAGTTCGCTATGGCTGCCGCCGCGCTGAGATTGATGATGTGACCGCTCTTTTGCGCCCGCATGATTGGCAGGGCGGCGCGGATGACATTCAGCGTGCCAAAGAAGTTCGTCTCAAAGTTCCGCCGCGTCTGTTCCTCCGTGCTTTCCTCCACCGCGCCGATGAGGCCGTAGCCCGCGTTGTTCACGATCACGTCCAGCCGCCCAGTCATGGCGGTAGCCTCCCCCAGCACTCTGAAAACCTGCGCTGCATCGGTGATGTCCAGCGCCAGCCCATGACAGCGCCCCGCGCCCAGATGTGTCAGCGTTTCCAGGTCTGCGACACGCCGCGCTGTGGCGATGACATGGTCTCCAGCGATGAGCGCTGCCTCGGCAATCGCACGGCCAAAGCCACTGGAGCAGCCGGTGATGAACCATGTGCGGGATGTGTCGGACATGTCACCCTCTACGCGCCCAAGTCCAGGGCGTATGCAGCCCGCGCTTGGCTACCGCGCAAAGGCTGTGCTATGGGCGTGCATGGATGTCAGCATCTTCGGTCTAGGATATGTCGGCGCGGTCACCGCAGGGTGTCTCGCGGAGCAGGGTCACACCATCGTCGGCGCGGATGTGCAGCCGGAGAAGGTGGAGGCATTTAACAGCGGTCGTTCCCCCATCATCGAGCCGGAGCTGGATGAACTGCTGGGCACGGCGCGCAAAGAGGGCCGCCTGCGCGCTACCACCAGCGCGGAGGAGGCCGTGACCGCCACGCAGGCCAGCATCATCTGCGTCGGCACGCCCTCGCTGGAGTCGGGCCGACTGAACCTGGACTATGTGCGGAAGGTCAGCGAGCAGATCGCCGCCGCCCTGCGTGCCTCTGGCAAAAAGCACATCATCCTTTTCCGCAGCACCATGCTCCCCGGCAGCACGCGGGCTATGGTGCGGGACTTCTTCGAGGATCTGCGCGCAACAGGCCAGGTGCGTATCTACTACTGCCCGGAGTTCCTGCGCGAGGGCACGGCGGTCAAAGATTTCCGTGAGCCCTCGCTAGCCGTCGTCGGCACGCACGATGGTCTGGTGCCTGAGAGCGCGGAGGCCGCGGAACTGCTCGGCGGCACGCCTGCGGTACTGGGCTGGGAGGGCGCGGAGATGATCAAGTATGCGTGCAACTACTTCCACGCGCTGAAAGTCGGCTTTGCCAATGAGATCGGGCGGCTGTGCAAGTTCCTCGGCGAGGACGGCGCGCGGGTGATGGACGTGGTCTGCTCCGACACGCGGCTCAACATCTCCAAGTACTACATGAAGCCCGGCAACCCCTTTGGCGGCTCCTGCCTGCCGAAGGATGTCAGCGCGCTGCTCGCCTTTTCGCGGCAGGAGGGGATCACCCTGCCGCTGCTGGACAACACGCTGGACACGAACGCCGCGCATCTCGATCTGCTGCTGAAGCTGATCACCGCCAAAGGCACGCGCAAAGTCGGCCTGCTCGGCCTGGCCTTCAAAGCTGACACCGACGACCTGCGCGGCAGCCCCATGGTGGCTGTGGCGGAGACGCTGCTCGGACGCGGCTACGACCTGCGCATCTATGATCCCAGCCTGAACCTCTCCCGCCTCATCGGCGCGAACGCCGCCGAGATGCAGCGCCGGATGCCGCACCTGGCCTCCCTTTTGAAAAGCGATGCACATGAGGTCATTGAGCACGCCGACCTCGTCGTCGCCTCCCAGAAATGCGTGAAGCTGGATGAGCTAGCGGCGCTAGTCCGTCCAGAGCAGAGCGTCATTGACGTGAACGGCTGGCGCGAGTTGTCCACTCTGCCCTGGCGGTATGAGGGGCTTTGCTGGTAGCTTCTTGCCTGCGGGAAGGACTCCGGTTAATCTCCGCCCATGCCAAAGACCATCAGTCCAAACAATCCCTTTCCTGGGATGAATCCCTTCATGGAACGATCCTGGGGTGACACCCATGTGCGCCTGCTCATTCGCATCGCCGATGAGCTGAATGAGCAACTCCCGCCCGATCTCATGGTGCGTGCCGAAGAAAGCGTGCAACTGGAAACAGCGGAACCCTGGGACACGGAAGTCGGCAGGAACTACCGGATTGATGTCGCCATTTCAGAGCGCTGGAAGCAGGGGCTGCCGCCCGTCTGGCAGCCGGAGGAAGACAAATCACGGGTCCAGCTCGCCGAGCCGCGCGTTGTGGAGGCGGACCCGGTGGAGGATGTCCAGCGCTGGCTGGAGGTGAAGGACAAGGGCGGACTCGTCATCACCGTCATTGAGGTGCTCAGCCCCACCAACAAAGGCTCCGGCCGACGCGAGTATCAGCAGCGCAGAAAACGGCTGCGGGAGGCGGGTGTGAACGTGGTGGAGATTGACCTGCTACGTGCCGGGGGGCACGGAGTCGCCGCGCCTGATTACGCCTGTGCCGATGACAACGGCGGACCGCGGCCCTACGTCGTCTGCGTGTGGCGCGGCTACCGCCCCGACCGCTTCGAGGTCTATCCCGTCAGGCTGCGCGAGCGCCTGCCGCGCTTCCGCTTGCCCCTGCGCCGCACGGATGCCGACATCGCCCTCGACCTGCAGCCGCTCATTGACAACATCTACCGCACCGGTCGCTACTACATGATGGACTTCGAAAAGCCCCTCAGCCCCACCTTTGCCAAACATGACGAAGCCTGGGTGAACGAGCGCCTCAGCGAGGCCGGCCTCATCGGAGTGTGATGCGCATCCTCATCCTCGTCGAAAACCTCCCCGTGCCACTGGACCGGCGCGTCTGGCAGGAGGCATGCGCTTTGCGGGATGCGGGGCATCACGTCACCGTCATCTGCCCGCAGATGCGGGGCTATGCGCAGGCGGAGGAGATGCTGGAGGGCATCCAAATCTACCGCCACTGGATCAGCGGCGAGGCGAAGGGCATCAAAGGCTTCATCGCCGAGTATGCGAGCGCGCTGTGGGGGGAGATGGGCTGCGCGCTCAAGGTCTGGCGGCGCACGGGCTTCGATGTGATCCATCTTTGCAACCCGCCTGACCTGCTGTTTCTCATCGCCCTGCCCTTCAAGCTGCTCGGCGGAGTGAAAGTGATCTATGACGTCCATGATCTCTGGCCGGAGATGTTCGAGGCGAAGTTCCGCCGACGCGGACTGCTCTACTGGGCCGTGCGCCTGGCTGAGCGCTGCACGCTTGCCCTGGCGGATGCGGTGATGGCCACGAATCAAAGTGTGCTCACCGCCGTGAAGAAGCGCGGGCGCAAAGACGATGACGAAGTCTTCATCGTGCGCACCGCGCCGAACGCTCTCGATACCGCCACGCCACCGGACCCCGCTTTGAAAAAGGGGAAGCGGCACCTCGTCGGCTACATCGGCGTCATGGGCAGCGCGGACGGCGTGGACTACATCGTGCGGGCCGCCAGGCACATCGTGCAAACGCGCGGACGTGACGATGTGCAGTTCCTACTCATGGGCGGCGGGCCGGAGCACGCCGAGCTGCTGGATTTGCGCGACTCTCTCGGTCTCGGGGACTGCGTGGACATGCCGGGCCGTGTCTCCAATGAGTTCCTTTTCACCGCTTTGCAAACGATGGACCTCGGTGTGGCCTGCGACCCCATCAACGACTACAACGACCACTGCACGATGAACAAGACACTGGAGTACATGGCCTTCGCCAAAGCGCAGGTCATGTTCGGCACACGCGAAGGCCGCCACTCCGCTGGTGAGGCCGCGCTTTATGTCATGGAAAACTCCGCCGAGAAGCTGGGAGACGCCATCCTGGAACTGTTGGACGACGCAGTACGACGCGCGCACATGGGCCGCAGCGGTCACCTGCGTCTCGTAAACGAACTGAGCTGGGAGCACAGCACGCGTGAGCTGCTGCGCGCTTATGCTTGGACAGCGGGATAATGCTTGCACCTTATGCACAGACACGATGAAAGTACCGCCGTGTCCGCCCGCCCTGCCTCCACCACCGATCTCACTGTGACCGCCGCCCAGGCGGAGTCCGCCGCGCGGCAGCTTGATGCGCTCATCCAGGGGCTGTCGCAGATCATCCTCGGCAAAGATCATGTCATCCGCCTGGCCGTGACCTGCCTGCTGGCGCGCGGACATCTGCTTTTTGAGGACCAGCCTGGTGTGGGTAAGACGCTGCTCTCCCAAGCGCTGGCGCAGTGCCTCGGCCTGCAATTCCGGCGTGTGCAGTTCACCAGCGACCTGCTGCCGGCGGACATCCTGGGCGCGTCCATTTATGACCGTGAGGCAGGTACCTTTCTGTTTCATCAGGGGCCGGTCTTCACCCAAGTGCTACTGGCGGATGAAATCAACCGCGCCACGCCAAAGACCCAGTCCGCGCTGCTGGAGGCGATGGAGGAGGGCAAGGTGACGTCCGATGGCACCACGCACGCGCTGCCGCTGCCGTTCTTTGTCATCGCCACGCAGAACCCCTCCACGCAAGTCGGCACCTTCATGCTGCCGGAGTCGCAGCTCGACCGCTTCCTCATGCGTCTGGCCCTGGGAATCCCCGACCGTCTGGCCGAGCGAACGATGCTTCAGGGCCAGGACCGGCGCGAGCTGCTGCGCGCCTTGCCGCCTGTGATGGCGTGGGCGGAGCTGGAGCAGATGCAGGGCTGGGCGCGGCTGGTGCATGTTTCACCCGCGCTGCTGGACTATCTACAGGATCTGCTGGCCGCCAGCCGTGCCAGCGGCCGCGGCCTCTCGCCGCGCGCAGGACTCTCCCTCATGTCTGCCGCGCGCGCCTGGGCGCTTATGGATGGCCGCGCGCTGCTGCTGCCAGAAGATGTGCAGGCAGTCGGCCCGGCGATCATGGCCCACCGCCTAGAGCATGCGCTGGATGGTCTGAGCGGAGCGGAGTATGCGGAGCAACTGCTGACAGAGACGCCGGTGCCGTGAAGATTTTCCGAGTCTTTGAAGGAATGGATGCGTGGCGCGTTGTACATTCCAACCGGGAAACCGGAACTCTACACCCATCCCATGAAACGCATCTCCTTCCTTCTCGCGCTGCCGTTGGTGGCGCTACTCGGCATCCCGCAGGCGTCGGCCACGGCCAGCAAGTCCAATGTGGGCACAGTGATTGAAAGCCTCAAGGTCCGCTTTTCCGGCAAGCCGCCAGAACTCAAGGGCAAGGCTTACATCCTTGAATTCTGGGCGACATGGTGCCCGCCGTGCCGCACGAGCATCCCGCACCTCAACGAGCTCTCCGCAAAGTACAAGGACAAGGGGCTGGAGGTCATCTGCGTGACGAAGGAGGACAAGCAGACGGTGCGGAACTTTGAAAAGGACGTGCCCATCAAGTACACGGTTGGCTACGACAACTACGGGAAGCTGAATGAGGATTTCGGCATCAAGGGCATCCCGCACGCAATGATCGTGAACAAGGAGGGCAAGATCGTCTGGGAAGGCCATCCGATGCAGCTTCCTGAGAGCGAACTGGAAGCAGTGCTAAAGTAAGCGTGCTCGCTTTGATGGCCCCGGAGGAAATCTGACGCCTTCGGGGAGGCACAGACTGCAAGTCTGTGCCAATTTCCAACTCAGTGAGCAGACCGGTCACGCGCCGACGAGCATCCGCGCCGGGTTTTCCAGGCAGTCCTTGATGCGGATGAGGAAGGTGACGGCCTCCTTGCCATCTACCACGCGGTGGTCATAGCTTAGGGCGAGGTACATCATCGGGCGGATGACGACCTGCCCGTCCACGGCGACGGGGCGCTGCTGGATGCTGTGCATCCCGAGGATGGCGCTCTGGGGCGGGTTCAGGATCGGCGTGCTGAGCAGGCTGCCATAGACGCCGCCATTGGAGATGGTGAAGACGCCGCCGGTGAGGTCGGGCAGGCTGATCTTTCCCTCCTTGGCCTTGGCGGCGTAGGCGAGGATGTCCTTCTCGATCTCGGCAAAGCTCTTCTGCTCGCAGTCCCGCAGCACGGGGACGATGAGACCTTTCTCGGTGCCGACGGCGACGCCGATGTCGTAGAAGTGCTGCTGGACGATCTCGTCACCCTCGACGCGTACATTAACCTGGGGGATAGCCTTCAGCGCCTCGACCACGGCCTTCACGAAGAAGGACATGAAGCCGAGCTTGACGCCGTGCTTGGCGACGAAGCTGTCCTGCAATTTCGAGCGCAGAGCCATGATGCTGCTCATGTCGCACTCATTGAAGGTGGTGAGGATGGCGGCTGTCTGCTGAGCGCTGACGAGCTGGTCGGCGATCTTTTTGCGCAGCGGGGTCATCTTCTTGCGCGTGACGCGGCCTTCCGGCCTGGCAGGCACGGGCTCGGCTTTGGGCGCAGGTTTCGGCTCGGGTGCGAGCACGGGCCGGGGTGGGGCTTCGACTTTGGCGGCAATAGGTGCTGGCACAGGTTTCGGTGCCTCGACCGGTGCAGGTGCCGGAGCGGCGGAGCCTTCGGCAATGCTACCGACGACTCCACCGACTTCAACATCGTCGCCTTCCTTGCGTGCGATGGTGAGTACGCCGGTGAACTCGGCAGTGACCTCGGCGGCGACTTTGTCGGTCTCCAGCGTGAGCAGGATGTCGCCGACTTTGACGGCATCGCCGGTCTTGAAGTGCCATTTGGAGATTTGACCTCCGGCGACGGATTCGCCGAGTGCGGGTATTTTGATGTCAGGCATGACGGGGGGTTGGGGGGCAGGATTTCAGGATTAACAAGATATCAGTTTAGTGCAGGAGGGGATTATGGATTGCTCAGGTTCCTGATGATTTTGCGGGCAAGGGTTATCATTCACTTCCCGACGGCGCGGAACAGCATCTGAAATCCCGGTGGCAGGGTTACGATACCAGTCGTGATTGCCACCATGACGAACAAGATAACAGCCCATGCTTTCGAGGGTGCGTATGAGGTCGAGACGCTTCATGCTATCTCGAATTCGAATTCCGCTTTTCTCCGAACTCCAGGAATTTCACCACTGATGAGATCACGATAAATATCTGCCAGCATCACCTTCAGGTCTTCTATTGTTTCGCCCTGGGTCCAGTGGTCAGGAAAATCGTCCAGATAGCTGAGCCACCAGTTGTCGTCCTGCCAATAGGTGAATTTAAGTTTCTGCTTCATGACTCGGGAGTTTACACGCTAAAGGCCGATTCGACCAGCTTCTCCTGCTCCAGGAGGTGGATGGCCTTCGACCCGGCGGCGGGGCTGCTGCTGCGCTCGCGACCGGCGTAGCGGAGGGTGTGGTGGCTGAGTTCTTCGAGGCGCGGGCGGATGTAGTAGAAGGCACCCATGTTGCGCGGCTCTTCCTGGCACCAGATCCATTTCTTCTGCGCTCGCGGATACTTGATGACGATCTCTTTGAGCATCTCGTAGTGCAGCGGGTAGAGCTGCTCGACGCGGATGATGGCGGCGTTTTTGATTTTGTTATGCTCGCGGAACTCCAGCAAATCATAGTACACTTTGCCGCTACAAAGAATGAGACGGGTGACGCGGTCGGGGCTGCCGAGGAGGTGCTCGTCATCCAGTATTTCACGGAAGCTGGTGCCCTCGGCCATGTCGCTGAGCTTGGAAACGCAACGCGGATGGCGCAATAGACTCTTGGGCGTCATGACGATGAGCGGCTTGCGTGTGCCGCGTTTGAGCTGGCGGCGCAAGGCGTGGAAGTACTGGGCAGGCGTGGAGAAATTGCAGACCTGCCAGTTGCCCCCAGCGCTGCTTTGCAGGAAGCGCTCCAGCCGTGCGCTGGAGTGCTCCGGCCCCTGGCCCTCGAAGCCGTGCGGCAGCAGTAGCGTAATGTGGCTGGGGCGCTGCCACTTGCTCTCGGCGGAGGCGATGAACTGGTCGAGGATGACCTGCGCGCCGTTCACGAAGTCGCCAAACTGCGCCTCCCAGCAGATGAGCATGTTTGGCGTGAGCAGGGAGTAGCCGTAGTCGAAGCCGAGCACGGCGGCCTCAGAAAGCAGGCTGTTATAGACACAGAAGCGGCCCTGCTCGGTGGCGAGGTTATTGAGCGGGATATGGCGCTCGCGGGTCTCGGTATCGTAAAAGACGCAGTGCCGCTGGCTAAAGGTGCCGCGCCGCACGTCCTGGCCGCTAAGGCGCACGCCATGGTTTTCGGTGAGCAGGGAGCCGAAGGCCAGGGACTCGGCATAGGCCCAGTCTATGCCCTCGCCCGCTTCAATGGCCTTTTGCCGCGCGGCGAGGAAGCGCTTGGCGATGGTGGGATGCAGGCGGAAGCCTTCGGGCGACTGGAGCAGGCTGCGGCCAATGGCGTTCAAGTGCTCCAGGGCGACTCCGGTGGGCACGACATTGTAGTCGTAGGCTGCCTGCGGCTCGGCGGTGGAGCCTTCGTAGGGATTGCCGCCGGACTTGCCCTCGCGCTCGGCCAGGGCTTTCACACCGGCTTCGAGTTCGTCTTCGAGTTCCTTTTGCAGCGCGGCGGCACCGACTTCATCAAGCACGCCTGTTTGCGCGAGCTGCTGACGGAAAAGCGTGGCTGTGGAAGGCTGGGCACTAATGGCACGGGCCATGTTTGGCTGCGTGAAGGCAGGCTCGTCGGTCTCGTTGTGGCCGAAGCGGCGGTAGCAAACGATGTCGAGAACGACATCGCGCCCGAATTTTTGGCGGAAGTCTAAGGCGAGGCGCGCGGCGGCGGCGACCTCCAGCGGGCAGTCTCCGTTCACATGAATGACGGGTGCATCAATCATCTTCGCCACGTCCGTACAGTAGCGGGAGGAGCGCGCATCGGCCGGCAGCGTGGTAAAGCCGATCTGGTTGTTTACGACGAAATGGAGGGTGCCGCCGGTGCGATAACCGGGGAGTTGGGAGAGGTTCAGCACCTCGGCCACTATGCCCTGCCCGGCGAAGGCGGCATCACCGTGGATGAGCACCGGGATGACCTGCTTGCGCTCGACGGTGTCATTGAGGAAGCGTTGACGGGCGCGTGCCTTGCCTTCGACCACGGGGTCCACGGCCTCCAGGTGGCTCGGGTTCGGCGCGAGCATGATGGCGACCTTTTCACCGCTGCGGGTTTCGCGCACGGTCTCGAAGCCGAGGTGGTATTTCACATCGCCGTCACCGGCGACCATGTTCGGCACATAGTTTTCGCTGAACTCATAAAACAGCGTCTCCAGCGGCTTGCGCAGGAAGTTCGCCAGCACGCTAAGGCGGCCGCGGTGCGCCATGCCCATAATGATCTCTTTACCACCCTGGGCTGGCATGTTTTCCAGCACCGTTTCCAGCGCGACGAGGATGGACTCACCGCCCTCGACGGAGAAGCGCTTTTGCCCGACAAAGCGGCGGTGTAGGAAGCGCTCAAAGGTCTCCGCCTCCAGCAGCCAGCGCAGGGCATCCACCTGCTGACTCTCGGAGGGCGCGGGTTCAAAGACGCGGTTTTCGATGCGCTCCAGCAGCCAGTTCCGCACCTCTGGCGTGTGAATATGCATGAACTCGAAGCCTGTGGTGCTGCAATAGACGCGGCGCAGTTCGGTCAGCATGTCCCGCAGCTTCATGAGCTGGCCGCTGCGGAACATGTGGGTCTGGATTTCGCTATCGAGATCGGCCTCGGTAAAGCCGAGACCTTCAAGAGACAAAGCGGGCACGTCTGGGCCAGCGAGGCTGAGGGGATCGAGATGCGCGGCGGTGTGACCGAGGGAGCGGAAGGCAAGCAGCGCGTTCGTCACCCTCATGCGGAAGTTCAGCATCTTCTCAGAAAGCTGCGCGCCATCGGCTGACGTGACGGCGGATTTGGCACCACGCTTGGCTAGCTCTACCATACCTAACTCGAAGCCCTCGAAGAACGAGGCCCAAGTCGGTTCGACAGAAGCGGGATTGTTTTTCCAGTCGGTATATTTGGAATCGAGCAGGTCTTGATTCGCGCGATACGGCAGCGATGCAGTCATGATGGGGGTGGCTGAGATTGCGCGCGATTACTGTGCTTGCAACCCTGTATAGACACGGATTTGCGGAACACACCAGTAACAACAGGCGGAGAAACCGGATTCTGGAGAACAATACCCATCACGATCTGCACGGATAGCGGGTTAGAGACGCATAAATTTTAAGGGGAAGCAGAATGCAAGGGGGTATAGAAGAGGCAGTTCGTCTCGACAGCATGATCTTCGGTCAATTTAATTTATCAGATGCACTATAAAGTCACATTCCACTAATCATTAGAGAATACTGCTGAACTTGCTCCAGATCGGTTCAGGTCTCGCATCCATCAACTTCGAGTTTTATGCACCTGTGGGAATCACCGATTTGTCTTTTGAGTTCGAGGAGGCCACCTTAGCGTCAATGCTCTCGGCACGATAACGGACAACTAGACAGTGTTGGAGTTCTCTAATTTCTCATCGGCTCCTGTACCCGAACCGGGATCTCTGACACTGGTGTGTTTAGGTGTCTTGGTCGTTCTGCGACGCCTCCAGAGGTTTGGCGCGTGAGTCTTCTCGCAAGTTGTCGTCAGTCCCGCTAACATCCGTGATGGTAGGCCACTTTGTGCAGGCGCGGCTAGTGGAGGCAGTCGGATAATGCCTCTAGGACGGTCTTTCAGCCTGGGGTGGGTTCACACGCTACCACGCGGCTTATCGTTCCTGGGAAAATAGGCTATAGCCCAAATGGAACATGACAATTCAAGTCGCTTTAAGTGAAGATGAAGCTAAAGTTAAGTTAAGTTAAGTTAAGTTAAGTTAAGTTAACTTTTACGGCAACAAGCTATAAGTTTTGGGGCTTATTTATGATTGTCAAACAGTCAGGTTTTTGCCAGAATCAACCCTATGGCCGATCTCTCACCCCAAACGAAATTCAAACCTATCACCAGCTTTCCATTGCTAGCGTTGGTGCTTGTAGCCTACAACGCCGCACTCCTGTCTGGACACAACTTCACAAACCCGGCTGCGGGTGAGTTGCTTCATCTCAAACTCATCTCCGGTGCCGAATGGAGTCTGGGATGGAACGAGGCGCTTCTCATCGGCGGGCTGGTGATGCTCTTCATTGAAATCATGAAGTCCACGCGAACTACCACGCACACGATGTTCGAGCATATCCTCTCCATGTTTGTGTTCATCATCTTCCTCGTGGAGTTTTTGATCGTCGCCGGGGCTGGCACCACCACCTTTATGCTGCTTGGGCTGATGTCACTCACCGATGTCATGGGTGGCTACTCCATCTCCATTGCCGTTGCACGCAAGGAGATGAATATAACCGGATAAACAGGCTACTGGCCCACCTCCTCCTAAACAGACCGCTAGATTCTCGGTAGAAAAGCAGACAACACCTGCCATTGTTAAATTGGGAATGCGTTGGCCGTGCGCGCCTCGCCAAAGCACGAGACCTCCTTCGCCAGCTTTCCTGACGGCTTGGAGGCATGATAGGTCGGTGGACACCGTACCCGTCGAGAAGTCGCGGAGTCATTCTTGCAGCTTTCGGGATTCCGTACGCACAACATTCCCAACCTACTGTCAGGCCGCTACGTCTGATATTCATCCATCTAACTCGGCAACCAAGGCTGCGTTACGCTACTAGCCAAGTCCACCTCGATCCGAATTCAGCGTTGCATCGCCATAGGTGGCGCGTTGGATTGGGGTGTAGTCGAGCGACGTCCAGGCGGCGTTGTTGGCAGAGGATGCGACCACGGCTTCGATGAACGCCATCCCAGCGATGCCATCCTCGATCGTCGGGTAATCCATATCGAGAGGGTTCGGCGTGGTGTCGGTGGCGACCGCGCGAATGTGGTTGGTGAAGTTCCGGTAGATATTCGCGAAGCCTTCCAGATAGCCCTCAGGATGACCGGCTGGGGTGCGAGCGGCGGCAGCAGCGGCACTGCCGAGGTAGCCCATGCTGGTGCGATAAACTTGCTTCGGTTGGTCCAGCCAGGTGACGATCATCGTGTTGGGATCAAGCTGGCTCCACTCAATGCCGCCAAGCTCGCCATAGACGCGGAGGCTGAGGTTGTTTTCGCAGCCGACGCTGATCTGGCTGGAGTGGAGCACGCCCCTGGCACCGTTGGTAAAACGCAGTAACACGTTGCCATCGTCTTCCAAACGGCGACCCTGGCTGCCCAGGAAGATAGTGAGGTCTGCGGCGAGTTCCTTGATGTGCAAACCGGTGACGTATTCCGCGAGATTGATCGCGTGCGTGCCGATATCGCCCATGCAACCAGCGGCACCGCAGATGGCCGGATCAACGCGCCAGGACGCCTGCTTCTGGCCGGTGTTTTCCAGCATCGTCGCCAGCCAGCCCTGCGGATACTCGACGACGACTTTGCGAATGCTGCCCAGCTTGCCCTGCTCAATCATCTGGCGGGCTTGGCGGATCAACGGGTAGCCGGTGTAGTTGTAAGTGACCCCATAGAGTTTGCCGGACGCTTTCACAATGCCTGCCAGTTCCTTCGCCTGCGCGAGATTGAAGGTCGCCGGTTTATCGGAGAGCACATGGAAGCCGCTCTCGAGCGCGAGCTTTGCCGCCGGAAAATGCATGTGGTTTGGCGTGACGATGGAGACGAAGTCCATGCGCTTGTCCACAGGCAGCGCGGCTTCCGTGCGTATCATTTCCTCGAAAGTCCCGTAGCAGCGCTCTGCGGGGAGGAAGAAATCAGCCCCGCTGGCCTTTGATCTCTCTGGATCGGAGGAAAACGCACCGCAGACGAGTTCACACTGGCCATCAATTGCCGCCGCGATGCGATGAACGCCGCCAATGAAAGCGCCACGTCCGCCGCCGATCATGCCATAACGAATTTTCCGGCTCATAAAGCGATTGTTCGAGGATTGAAGTTTTTGATTCTTAGTTCTTAGTTGAGTGAGGGCGCGAGTGTGCGCAGACGTTTCCCTGTGGTCAAGTGTCTGGCGGGGCTTTCTGCTAGACTTGTTGTGACAACACCCTCACGAAACGGAATGCTTTAGGACGATTTGCTGCGATCTGCCGACCATGCCTTTAGCAGCAAAAAAAGTGAACTAGACGACAACATGGCTCTAACACATGCTTCGGCACTGCCGCCGCCTCACCTTCATCGCCCTATCGTAATGAACTCTCACCTCACCCCGCTCACTGCCTGCTTTGTCGAATCCATGAACGCGCAGGACAGCGCTGCCTTTATTGCCTGCTTCGCCCCTGATGCCTTAGTTGAAGACGAGGGTCATACCCATCGTGGCACTGCTGAAATTACAGCATGGATTGAGGCAGCTTTTGCCAATTTCCAGCCTGTACTCGAAGTTACTGCCACCACCAGCACGGGAACTGGAGTTGTGATCACTGGCCTTGTGTCCGGCACCTTCCCTGGCAGCCCCATCGTTTTAAACTATCATCTCACCATCGCGCAGGATGAGATCACCGCCCTGAAGTGCGTGGCCTGAGCTGCCCGTGTGCAGCGAGTGGCTATGTGACGATTTGAATGGCAAAAAACCGGAATTTGACAACCTGTTGCCTTCGACCAAGGCATCTGCATGTACACCAAACCCGACCCCGCTTCGCTTCCGTGCAGTCCCCTCATTGAAACCGCCGGTTTGAAATACTTCCCGCGCATGCTGGGCAAGATCCGGCTCCATGCTGCTGGCAAGCTTTGGGATGATCTCCATGCGAATCTCGGCAAAGGTAGCGACGCTGCGTGCGTGGAGTTTCTGCATGTGAATTACGACGAGCTGAAGGTCCGCGTGCTCCTAGGCGGCAGTGACGAGGAAATCCTGCAATGGTGCCAGGAACAAACACGTCCGCTCAATGACACGGACAAGCTCGTCTGGAACTACTACACGGTTAAGCTCGGCTGGAATGACCACCTCTCCGCCATATTGATGAAGCGAAAGGCCGATGGCGGTCTCAGTGACCGCGATGACATTCAGACCATCGCGCATTACATAGATGTGGATGAGGGAAGGCTGCCGTGAATGAGCGGTGAGACCTCACAGCCGGTCTCCTTCTGGCGCAGCGTGAGACAGTCGCTACGCGGGGAGGAGCATGATTACACGGCGCTGCCGCTGAACCGCGCAGTCATCTTGCTCGCGGTGCCGATGGTGCTGGAGATGATTATGGAGTCGCTGTTCGCGGTGGCGGATGTGTTTTGGGTTTCGCGGCTGGGCAAAGAGGCCGTAGCCGTAGTGGGCATCACAGAGTCGCTCATGACGCTGATCTATGCGGTGGCGATTGGCATCTCGATTGCCGCCACAGCGATTGTGTCGCGGCGCATCGGTGAAAAAGAGCCGGAACTCGCGGCGCAGGCCGCTGGGCAGATCGTGCTGCTCGGCGTGCTGGTCTCGGCGGGCATCGGCATCGTGCTGGGCATCTTCGCGCCGAATATTTTGCGGTTCATGGGTGCAGGGGAGGAGATCGTGGCGCTGGGCACCGATTTCACGCGCGTGATGCTCGGCGGCAATGTGACGGTGTTCATGATCTTCCTCATCAACGCCATCTTTCGCGGCGCAGGCGATGCCGTGATCGCGATGCGCACGCTTTGGCTCGCGAACGCACTGAACATCGTGCTTGGGCCGTGTTTCATCTTTGGCTGGTGGATTTTTCCGGAGCTGGGAGTCACCGGCGCGGCGGTGGCGACGAACATTGGTCGCGGTGTCGGCTTACTGTATCAGCTCTGGCATCTCGCAGGTCATCACAGCCGCGTGAAGGTGCGCTGGTGTCATTTCAAACCGGAGCGCGAGATCATCGGCGCGGTGTTGAGCAAGTCCGGCAGCGGCATCGCGCAGCTTCTCATCAGCACGACGAGCTGGGTGGGCCTGTTCAAGATCCTGGCAATGTTCGGCAGCACTGCGCTGGCGGGCTACACCATCGCGATCCGCATCGTGACCTTCGCCCTCATGCCCGCATGGGGTTTGGCGAATGCCGGAGCCACGCTGGTGGGGCAAAACCTCGGCGCAGGCAAGCCCGAGCGTGCGGAGGAGGCGGTGAGGATCGCCACCAAGTTCAACATCCTCGTGTTGAGCGTCGTCGGCATCGGTTTCGTGCTGTTTGCGCAGCCTTTGCTGCTACTATTCACCTCGGAGCCGGAGGTGCTGGCCTATGGCACGCAATCGCTGTGGATCGTCAGCCTCGCGTTCCCGCTGTATGCCGCCGGCATGTGCTACGAGGCCGCTTTCAATGGCTCTGGCGATACCTGGACGCCCGCGCGACTGAACTTCATGTGCCTATGGGTCGGGCAGATTCCCATCGCGTGGGTACTGTCTAAAACCTTCGGCTTCGGCCCCATTGGAGTCTTCATCTCCGTTCCCGTCGCCTACTCGCTGCTTGCCATCTGGAGCTGGTTCCTGTTCAAACGCGGGAAGTGGAAAACGCAGAAGGTTTGAGCGTGGCAGGCGAATAGAAAAGAGCCTAGAAAGCCAGGGCATACGCACCAAAAATCACTTTTCGCATCCCTTCCGGGCACGGGTGTGTCTGGGCGTTGGCGGTCATCATGTGCCAGAGGACACTGTCCTGCGTCGCTTTGGCGGCAGCCGCAGTCACTTCATCAAGGACTACCTGCCGCTTGCCGATGAATGGGTGCTGAGGGACAATCAATCGCCGCCACATCGTCGGATCGCCGACAGCAGCACCCAAGGCCAGGGTCAACAGCCAGAACTTCGCTTCTTGGATTCAATATCGTCGCCAGTCACCGCGCCACCCCTTGCGACAATCAGGCCCAGCCCCTCAAAAGCAATTTACTAGCAGACAGACAGAAGAACAGTGGGCCAGCCAATGTTCCTGGCACAACTCTGGCTTATTATCAGCTGTCCTGACCTCATGCCCAGCCCGCTCAGCCGACCGCAGGCCAATCTTCTTTATGCTGCCGCTTTTGTCGGCGGCGTGATGGCTGTGTTCACGGTGGGCTACCGGGTAGCAGGGTGGTCGTGGGGGGACGCGGTTTACATGGTGGTCATCACGGCTTTCAGCGTGGGTTTTGGCGAGGTAGTGCCGATCACAGAGCCGTGGTTGCGGGCGTGGACGATGGCGCTGATCGTCCTAGGCTGCACGGGCATCATCTTCATCACCGGCACGCTGGTGCAGTGGCTGACGGAGGCACAGATTCAGTTAGCATTGGGAGGAAAACGTATGGAAAACGAAATCGAAAAACTCATGAACCACGCCATTATCTGCGGATTTGGCCGCATTGGGCGGATGATTGCCAGCCAACTGGAGCAGGGCGGCATTCCCTTTGTCATTCTGGACCAGGCAGCGGACCGTGTAACTGAGGCTCGCGAGGCTGGGTGGCTGACCTTGCAAGGCGAGGCTACGGATGAGTCAGTGCTGCGTGCAGCGGGGATCGGGCGGGCGCGGGTGCTGGCCACGGTGCTGCCAAACGATGCGGCGAATGTGTTCATCACCCTCAGTGCGCGGAACATGAACCCTGGCATCCAGATCATTGCGCGTGGCGAGGTTCCCTCTACGGAGCGGAAGCTCATTCAAGCCGGGGCGAACCGCGTGGTGTTGCCCGCACACATCGGCGCGGACCGCATCGCCCACCTCATCCTGCACCCGAACGCGCGGGAGCTGCTGGGCGGCCAGACTAAATCCAGCGTGGACTTCGAGCATCACCTCACCGAGTTGGGCCTAGACATGGAGGAGATCGAGATCGGTCCTGCATCCCCCTGGCTACACCGGCGGGTGGGGGATGTGGAAAAGGAGGCCGCCGGACGTCTGCTGGCCGTGGCGATCCTGCGCAAGGAAGGTGGCACCGATTTGAACCCCAGCCCGACGGCGATGCTGATGCCAGGAGATGCCTTAGTCGTGATGAAGCGCGGCGGGCGCGGGTGAGCCGCTGTCTGGATCGAACGCCTTCCCAGGTCACGACATCAAAGACGGCCCGCTCATGTCTTTGCGAAACCTCTGCCTCCTCATCTTATTCGTAACCTCCTGTCACGCTGACACGCAGCAGCTCGCGGCGGCATCCCGGGCACGTCTGCACACTGAGGAAAGCGTTGCTGTTAAACTCTGCCACGCCGCGCTGGACCGCACCGCGCAGACCGTGCGCTATGACGGTGCTTATGTCCGCATCCCTTATCCTGGCGGCGATGTGCCTGTGGAGACTGGTGTCTGCACTGATGAAGTCATCCGCTCGTATCGCGCGCTCGGTCACGATCTCCAGAAGCTGGTGCATGAGGACATGAAGCAGAACTTTGCCGCCTATCCGAAGAACTGGGGACTGCCCAGGCCGGACACGAATATTGACCACCGCCGCGTGCCAAATTTGCAGACCTTTTTCAAACGCAAAGGAGCCTCGCTGCCCATCACGCTGAATGCAGCAGACTACCGGCCCGGCGATCTCATCACTTGCACCGTCGCGGGCAGGTTGCCGCACATCGCGCTCGTCGTTCCTGCGCCAGATGGTGGTGAGACGCCGTGGATCGTACATAACATCGGCCAGGGGCCAAAGCTGGAAAACCGGCTCTTTGAGTTCCCGCTGACTGGGCACTACCGCTGGCATCCGAAGTAAACCAGCCTCGGACCTTCAAACGATGCGCACGCCCTCACGCAGCGCCTGCAGGGCCGCAGTAGCCGCAGCTCGCGTGCGGCCATGCACGCGCAGCAGCACATCCCCTGCCCTGACCTCCGCGCCCACTTTCATGAGGCGGTCGCAGCCGACGGCGAAGTCCACGGGATCATCCGCACGCGCGCGGCCTGCGCCGAGTTCCAGCACGGCCTGCCCGATCACACGCGCGTCCATCTGCGTGATGACGCCGCTATGCTCCGCGTGCATCTCCACGATGACCGGCGCGCGCTGCACCTGGTCCATCCGCTCCAGCGCCTCCACACTGCCGCCCTGTGCAGCCACCATCTGCTGAAACTTCCGCCACGCGCTGCCGTCGTGCAGCATCGCAGCGAGCCGGGCGCGTGAGGAGATGGAAACAGCGGCGCACAGGTCCAAAACGATCTCCTCCAGATCTGGCGGGCCTTTGCCCTGTAGGCAGCGCACGGCCTCTGCCACCTCCAGCGCGTTGCCGGCTGCCTCGCCGGTGGGTTCATCCATCGCACTGAGGCGCACACTGGCGCGTACGCCCAGCGTGCGGCCCACCTCCACCATGCTCTGCGCCAGCGCGTGCGCGGCTTCGTTCGTCTTCATAAACGCACCACTGCCGTACTTCACATCCAGCACGAGACGATCCAGTCCTTCCGCCAGTTTTTTGCTCAAAATGCTGGCCGTGATGAGCGGGATGCTGGGCACCGTGCCGGTGACATCCCGCAGCGCATAAAGCTTTTTGTCTGCTGGGCAGATGTCCGCCGTCTGGCCGATCATGGCACAGCCGAAGGTCTCCACGACATGGTAAATCTCCTCCTCGCTGAGCTGTGTGCGAAAGCCGGGGATGGATTCCAGCTTGTCCAGGGTGCCGCCGGTGATGCCGAGCCCGCGCCCGGAGATCATCGGCACCCAGACGCCGTCGCAAGCCAGCAGTGGGGCGATGATGAGGCTGGTCTTGTCGCCAATGCCGCCGGTGCTGTGTTTATCCACGCGCATGGGCGCATTCGCGGGCCATTTGAGCACGGAGCCGCTGTGCAGCATGGCAGCGGTGAGCGCGGCGGTCTCCTCGGTGCTCATGCCTTTGAAATAGACCGCCATCGCCAGCGCGCTCATCTGGTAGTCCGGCATATCGCCACAGGTGAAGGCGGCGATCAGCGCGTGAATCTCCTCTGCCGACAAAGCTCCGCCCTCGCGTTTGCGCTCAATCAGGCTGGGGATGTGCATGGCGGACAGGAGCGCTGCGCTTCACCTCTTGCCGCCCTGGCGGATTATCTGGCGGCTGGCTCTCTCCAGGATGCGGCGTTCTTCATCCGTTAGGCTGTGGATGCCCTGGTCGGTGATCTTGTCCAGGATCGGGTCCACCTCGTCGCGCATCAGGTCCACCACGGAGTCGTTTTTCGGGTTCTGGCGGCGCGCGGCCTCCAGGTCCACATCCACCACAGGCCGCCGCGTGCGCGCCAGCGCCGGGCGGCGGCGGCGCAGGTGCGGCTGCTGCGCGCCCCAGCCATGCCCCAGGTCCGGCGGCAGCCCGCCATAGCCCAGCGACCGCGCGTAATACCACCCCGCCAGCGCCCCGCCGACATGGGCAAAGTAGGCCACCGCCCCGCCACCGCCAGAGAGCCACTCCGGCAGCATGTGCAGCAGCGCCAGCGCCCCGCACACGACATTGAGCAGCAGCAGAAACTTCGCCAGCGTCCACAGCCGCGCGCGCACCGGGATGATGAAAGCCAGCAGCAGCGTGATCTCCTCCTCCGGCATGGCGATGGCATAGGCCAGCAGCAGCCCCATGATCGAGGCCGACGCGCCGACGAGATACACGCCCGTGCTGCCCAGCACATACGCCCCCAGCGCCATCTCCAGCCCCGCGCCCACCAGGCCGGAGACCACATAGATCAGCACGAAATGCCGCGGCCCGTACAGATCCTGCACGCGCTTCCCGGCGAACCAGAGCATGAGCATGTTCAGCAGAATGTGCCCCGCGCTGCCGTGGACGAACATGTAGGTGAAGGGCGTCCACACCTGCCCCTGCGTCAGCGCATCCACACTCACCCCGCCCAACGGCAGGTATTCTCCGGTCTCTGCGTCATGCAGCATCCCCACGCGAAAGACCCACTGCGCGATGAAGACCCCGATGTTCAGCCAAAAGACCCAGTGGAACGCGCTCACAGAGCGCATCCGCTCCCCAAAGCTCGGCGGCTCATCGCGCATGTAGTCGCGTTCATGAATGGACATGCCGGAGGTTACGGACAGACCGCCTGCGTGCCAGAAGTATTTGAGCACCCGGCGGCGGCGTGATTGTGGCAGCACAGGCTTGCATCCCGCAGCCTCCCCACATTCTATCCTCGTCATGCTCCCGCCTCGCCCCATCCTCCGCGTCCATCCCGCCGATGACCTCATCGTCGCCCTGCGCGACCTCAGTGCCGGACAAACCGTGACCGACGGGGAGGAAACGTGGACGCTGCGGGAAGCCGTGACCGCCAAGCACAAGTTCGCCGCGCGCGACTTTGCCCAGGGCGGCCTCCTCACCATGTACGGCGTCACCGTCGGCCGCGCCACGCAGCCCATCACCGCAGGCGCGCTCGTCCACACCCACAATGTCACGCACGAGACCTCCGCCTTCACCGGCAAGCAGCGCGACATCCCCTGGACCCCGCCCGATGTCAGCCGCTGGGCAGACCGCCACTTCATGGGCTACCCGCGCAGCGACAGCGTGGCAGGCACCGCCAACCACTGGATCGTCATCCCGCTCGTCTTCTGCGAGAACCGCAACCTCGCCTTCCTGCGCGAGGCGCTGACCCGCGCGCTCGGCTACTCCCGCAGTTCCCCCTATGAAGCCTACGCCCGTGAGCTGGCAGCGCAGCATCGCCAGGGCATGTCCATTGGGGCAATGGAAGAAAGTTCCCTGTCTTACTTGGCCGATCAGACACCTCAGCCGCTCTTTCCCAATGTCAGCGGCGTGAAGTTCCTGGAGCACGGCCTCGGCTGCGGCGGCACCCGGCAGGACGCCCAGGCCTTGTGCAACCTCCTCGCCGGCTACATCGCCCATCCCAACGTCGCAGGGGCCACCGTCCTCAGCCTCGGCTGCCAGCACGCCCAGGTCAGCCTGCTGGAGTCCTCTTTGGCAAACCTTTACCCCCGGCTCGCCAAGCCCCTGCACATCTTCGAGCAGCAAAAGAGCGCCAATGAGCGCGACATGATGGCCCGCGCCCTCCGCAGCACCTTCGCCGGCGTCGCCAGGGCCAATGAGCAGACCCGCGTCCCCTGCCCGATCAGCGATCTCATCGTCGGCGTCGAGTGTGGCGGCTCCGACGGCTTCTCCGGCATCTCCGCCAATCCCGCCATCGGCCACACCGCCGACCTCCTCGCCGCGCTCGGTGCCGCCCCCGTGCTCTCCGAGTTCCCTGAGCTCTGCGGCGTGGAGCAGAGCCTGTGCGACCGCTGCGTCACACCCGCGCTCGCCGACAAATTCGTCCGCCTCATGCGCGCCTACGAGAGCGCCGCCAAAGCCTGCGGCTCCGGCTTCGATGCCAACCCCTCCCCCGGCAACATCCGCGACGGCCTCATCACCGATGCCATCAAATCCGCAGGAGCGGCCAAAAAAGGCGGCACCTCCCCCATCGTGGACGTGCTCGACTACGGCGAGCCCATCCGCACCCGCAGCGGCCTCACCCTCTACTGCACCCCCGGCAACGATGTCGAGTCCACCACCGCGCTCGCAGGCGGCGGCTGCACGCTCATGCTTTTCTCCACCGGCCTCGGCACCCCCACCGGCAACCCCGTCTGCCCCACCCTGAAGATCGCCACCAACACCGCCCTCATGCGCCGGATGCCCGACCTCCTCGACTTCGACACCGGCCCCATCATCACCGGGGAGCATAGCGTGGAGCAGATGGGGGAAAGCCTCCTTGATCTCTGCCTCGCCACCGCCAGCGGCGACTATATGCCGAAAGCCGTCGCCCTCGGCCAAGATGACTTCCTCCCCTGGAAGCGCGGCGTCTCGCTGTAGCGCGCCTTTTTGCAAAAGCTCTCACCACTCAACACTTATAACTTAGCAACAAGCCCACCAGATCAAGCCGCTTTCCGCCCTCAGTCAGCATCCTTGACAGCAAATATCTGTAGGTTGCTTGTGAATAAAAAAACACTTTTCGAGTTGCTCGAAAAAACTGCCGGTTTTGTGGCGAGGCGTTGTGCAGGCCATGTTCGATCTACATACCATCACGGTGCCGGGGTTACTCTGAGATGCACAAAGCGGTGACCGTTTGATCCTGCGGGCATGGTGGCGGTCACCTGATCCGTACTGCCTTGGTCCACAGCGTTCTCGATAACCCCAGTGTTGCTCCAACTTCCCCCTGCCAGTGTGTCGCTCCATTCCACGGTGTAGGTGACGCCGCTGCCCAGTGCGGTTTTGCTGCGGGGGTAAGTAAAGAGAAGGTTGCTTCCGCTCTTGGCTGCCGTGCCTGGCATTCTGCCGGACTGCGCGGGGTTCATGCCCGTAGCAAACTTGAGAAGGTTGGGGATGTTGTCATTCTGCGGCGTGGCGGAATCTGCCGCATTGCCCATGTTGCTGCTGGTCCCAAACCAGAGGAGTCGCCATTTCTCAGCTTCGGTCTGGGCTGTGCCGCCGATTCCTGTTAATACAATGTCAAAGGGGTTTGTGGCACCCGTGACATTGCTGGCGACATGCAAGGCCGCACTTCGGTTTCCACTGGCCGCAGGTGAGAATACGATCGTGAACGTGGTGCTGGCTCCTGGAGCCAACGTCGTGGCACCAAGGCTTCCCACGTTAAAATCCCCGGCATTGGAACCATCCTTGGTAAGCGCCAGAGAGGTGAGCTGAGCAGCCCCCGTATTCCGAATCGTCAAGACCCGAGCGGTACCCACCCCGATGAGAGAATGCCCAAAGTCCACGGAACTTACGCCATCAGCCAGCATGTTCCCGGTGGGATGCTCCATGACGATGCTGGGCGTAAGCGCCACGACAAAGCTCATAATCACTCCCCGCTGGGGGGTACTGTTGTTGACGTTGAGTCCCTTGGTTCGGTAGTAGTAGGTATTGCCAGTCGTGAGCCCTGACAGTGTGGCACTGACGGCCACAGGCGTTGTCCCATAAGCAATCGTTCCAGCAGACAGGGAATTGAACGTCACCAGTGTGGGCGACGTGCCCCATTCAAAGTCCGCCGTTGTTGCAGCGCCGTTGGGATTGATGCTCCCATTCAGGGTGGCACTGGTATTGCTCACCGCTGTCGCAGGCTGCGTCACGGTCGAGGGGCCAAAGCGCAGTCTGAACAGGGTGCCGCCGCCGCCAGCACCCCTCTCAGAAGTGGTGCCGTAGAAGTTGCCATCGCTGTGTTTGAGTAGCGCACCATGCCAGGGCTTGTCTCCTGGAACTAGTCCGGCGATGCCAGTGAAACTCACCACGTTCGCGGCCGCTCCGGTGCTGCTATTGACCTTGAATACAGATCCATAATAGCCTCCGCCGGAGGCTGTCGTTCCCCAGAGAAATCCGGTTCCGTCATTCACTAAGCCCGCTTTAGGAGTGGCCGCATTTGCTAGGTTGGTCAATGCACCGCTGCTGATGGCAACCTTGAAGATCGTCCCGCTATTGATCGAAACCCCGGAAGTCGTGCCCCAAAGAAAACCCGCCCCATCATTCACTAAGGCACAGGCTGGATTTCTGCCCGGGTTGGATCCGGTGGTGCCCGTAAATGCGACCACGGTTGTCAGCACGCCTGTGCTCACGTTGACTTTGTACACCGTGCCGTAGTCAGTGGAGTTGTTGAGGTTTCCCTCGGTCGTACCCCAGACATAACCTGCCCCGTCGCTGATCAACTCGCCCAGCGGATTGGGTGGGCCGGAACTCGTGCCGTTCTTGGTGAATTCCGCTACCTTGGTAAAAGCGCCAGTGCTTGCGTTCACTTTGAAAACGATCCCGTTGCCATTGACTCCACCTTGTTGAGTCGTGCCCCAGAGAAAGCCCGCTCCATCGTTCATCAGCCCAGCAGCAGGACCAGCCGCGTCATTGCCCACCCCGAAGTGGATCACCGTGCTGAGCCCCCCGGTGCCTGGGTTAATTTTAAACACGGTTCCACTGCCATTGGTGCCACCCCGATAGGTCGTGCCCCAGAGAAACCCCGCCCCATCACTGACCAGTCCACCATTGGGTGCTCCGCCATTGGTGCCTGCACCGTATCCTCCGAATTCCACAATCGTCGTTCGCACTCCAGTGTTGGGATTCACCTTGTAGATCGTTCCTGCGCCGCTAGTCAATCCGCCTTGCTCCGTGGCACCCCACAGGTTCCCTGCGGAATCGCTCACCAGCCTGCCATCTGGGCGATAGGTGCTGTCGCCGCCAAATTCCACCATGGTGCTCAGCACACCACTGCTGGCATTCACCTTGAAGACAGTCCCCCGGTCGCCTTTGCCGCCATGGCTGGTCGTTCCCCAGAAGAAACCGGCACCGTCGCTGACTAGGCCAGCCCTTGGCATGAAACCTTTATGCGATGTTTCGGCAAAGGTGAATTCCGCCAGCGACGTCAGCACGCCAGTGCTGGCATTGACCTTGAAAACGGTTCCATCGACTGATCCGCCCCCAGAGTCGGCTCCTTGGTAGGTGGTTCCCCAAAAAGATCCCGTGCCGTCACTGACCAGTCCGGCCGACGGGTGACTGCCCCTGTTGCTCGCACCTTGGTCGGTGAACACGACAACCGTGGTCAGAACGCCGCTGCTCGTGTTCACTTTGAAAATCGTCCCGCTACCCGCAGAACCGGCATTCGGTCCGCCATCACGGGTCGTTCCCCACAGAAATCCCGCGCCGTCATTGACCAGTCCACCGATCGGACTGGCACCTTTGTTGACTGCGCCAAATTCCACCACGGTGGAGAATGCCCCCGTGTTGATGTTCACTTTGAAAACGGTTCCATAATTACTAGCCCCTCCTTCAGAAGTGGTGCCCCAGAAATGACCGGCCCCGTCGTTCAGAAGGACGCCCATTGCCTTCGCCCCCTTCTTCGTTCCTGTCTGGCCGGTGAACTCCGCCACGGTCGTGATCACTCCCGTCGTGGCATTCACTTTATAGACGGTGCCGCAGTTGCTGGCACCAGCCCTGGTCGTGGTTCCCCAAAAATTCCCTTGGCCGTCAGCGGCGAGCCCGGCGTAGGGAGACGCGCCGATGCTGTCAGTCGCAGTTGCCGGATTAAATCGGGCGACGGTGGTAAGTACCCCGGTGCTCACCTGCACCTTGAAGATGGTCCCGTCTGCCCCGTAGAAGGTATTGCCCTCAATATAGCCACCGCCGCTCTCAGTGGTCCCCCAGAGATAACCCGCGCCATCATGGATCAGTCCGCCTTGCGGCCAGTATCCCTCATTGGTAGGGCCATTGCCACCTTGTGTGACACCGGTGAAAGACAACACCGTCTGCCAGTCACTCCCGTCGGCCTTCACCTTGTAGATTGTGCCAACGCCAAACACACCCCCATTCTCGGTGACTCCCCAAAAGTAGCCATCCCCTCCTGCCACCAGCGCTCCATAGCCAGGGTCTTGAGGTGGCACGGCGAAAGAGGTAACCAGCTCATGTGCTGGCGGAGGCGGGGTGCCGGTTCCAGTTAGAGTGATGTCGAAAGTGCCCGCACTCGAGTCGTTACTTAGCACACGGAGTGTCGTGGTGCGAGTGCCGAGTGCCGTCGGGCTAAACATCACGGAGAAAGTGGTCTGACTGAAGGCAGGGACGCTCGACAGCATCCCTGTCGTGCTCACGACGAATTCTCCACTGTTTCCGCTCGTGGTGCTCACTCCGGTGATGCTTAAGGCCGTGCTGCCCGAGTTCTTGATCACGAAGGTCTTCGCAACACTGGTGGTGGTGATGCTTTGCTCGCCGAAGGGAACCGTCGCCGCAAGGGCGAGCGCCGTGCCTGCGGGCTGCTCGATGGCGATCTTGGGGCCGGAATACGCACTTTGGCCAAATAGAGTGATGTCCGTCGTGCCTTCGTCGGCATCATTGCTCAGCACCCGCAGCGTCGCGCTACGAAATCCCGCATCCGCCGGGCTGAAGGTCACCGCGAAGGTCGTCTGGCTGCCCGCCGGGATGCTCGACAGCATGCCAGCGGTGCTCAAGCTGAACTCCGAGCTGTTGCTGCCTGTGATGCTCACCCCAGAGAGGGTCAGAGCGGCGGTGCCCGCGTTGGTGATCGTGTAGGTCTTCGCCGCACTGGTCGTACCGGGACTTTGGCTGGCGAAGGAACTCTGCGACGCATTAATTAAAGGCGTGCCAAGCGGTTGCTCAATGCTGAGCTCAGGGGCGGGAGTACCCGTCTCAATCACCAACGCCCAGGTCGTGATGGAGCCAGAGTTGGTTACCAGGTCATCCGTGACAAACAACTTCCAGACGCCATTCACGCCGCTGCCCGCCAGCGTCGTCAAGCTGGTGCCGATGCTGCCCGTCCCCCCCGGTGGCAGGGGTTCGCTCGCCGAAAAGTTGGCGGGGAGATAGGTGCCGGAAGTGATCGCCCCTGAATTGGGAATGACCGCCCCTGCGGCATCGTCAAAGACGAGGTTCACGCCCGTCACACTGGTGCTGCCGCCAGCGTCAGAGAAAACAGAACTGACCTGCCCCCCCGGTGCCATGAGAAACACATCCACATCATCTGGAAACGCATGGGTGAATCCATTGATCTTCACCCGTACTGCGGTGACCACGCCAGTGACGCCACTCACCGTGAGAGTGGAGGGATAAGGTGCCCCGTTCGCGTTGTCGTTGATCGTGATACCTCCCGCACTGGGGAACTCCGTGGTAGCACCCTTTGCCAGAGGCACGGACAAGAGCCCAAAGACCAGCAGGGCAGGCCACAGCCTCCAAAATGCAAAGGCCGGGAGCCGGGTTGTAAGGTAAAAAGGCATTTGGGGTGAACTTGGTTGAGAGCTAAAGCTGACGGAATGACAAATTCTGCAAGGACTACGGCCCCGTCACCTTCAAGTGGACGAAGCGGCGGCCTGCACTCCCCACAGGAAGCGTCGCCTTCACCTGCTGCACTGTGCCGTTGTCGGAGAGCACCTGCTGGGTCACGCCGGTGCTGCTCCAGCTTGTACCCGGCAGCGTGTCGCTCCATTCCACGGCAAAGGTGATGCCCCCGCTCATGGCCGCCTTGTTCCGCGTGTAGATGAATTCTAAGTTGCTACTGTTGCGCACAGCTTGTCCGGGCTGGGAGGATGAAAGGGTCGGGATCGAGTTCGTGGCAAACTCCAACAGATTTGCGAGGCCATCGAAGTCGGGATCGGCGGTGTCCGCTGCGACACCCGTATTCGACGTGGCACCAAAATAGGACTTCCTCCAGATCTGGCCCGGTGTGAAGACTTTTCCGGTGGCACCGGCCGCGTTGATCGCGGCTATTTCGCCGTCGGAAAGAGTGCGATTATAAATCGAAACCTCGTCCAGCCTTCCGTTGAAGAAAAACGCCCCCTCAGCCGAGCCGATTGTAAGCGGAGCATTGGCATTGGGAACAGAACGCCCGTCCACGTTTGCCGAGACCGAACTGCCGTTGACATAAAATGTGTAGGACGAGGATGAGCGGGTGATCGCTAGATGATACCATTGGTTCAAAGTGGGAACAAAGCCAGCAGACCCAATAGATGCGCTTCCAGCCGAACCGTTGATGTGAAATCTGAGCACGCCGCCATCCAGCCAGAAAATCCACTTGTTTTGATTGCCGCTGCCTTGATCGCTTGCGACGAAAGCTCGGCTGCCTGTTGAAACCGAAAAATTCGCCCACAATTCAATCGAGAAATCGGCGGACCCGAACGCCCAGTCTGGACTGTCCGGGATCTGCACCATGGATGTGGAGCCATTGAGGCTGAATGCCTGCCCTACCTTGCCGGAGGCATAGGCCGCGCCGCCTTGCAGTGTCCCGTGGTGTGTACCAGCGGCATCCAGGGCAGAGCCTTCACCCGGCCACCAAGCGAGCACCGAATCGGTGTACACTACCGTGGTGAACGCCCCGGTCACCAATGCCACTTCATCCAAATACCAGCCAGGAGCCACCTCGGGCGTGGTTCCTGAGTCGTCCTGCGCATGGAAAAAGAAGCCGATTTGCACTATCTGGCCTGCATAGGCGGAAAGATCGAGCGATGCGTGTGTCCACATGTTGCCACCGGTTTGCAGGTAATCCCCGGACAATGCCTGCCATGCCCCCGTGCCCACCCTGATCTGCACTTCTCCATAGTCCGGCCCCACGTTGAACGAATACCACTGCCAGAAGCGCAATCGCGGGTTCTGCCCTGCCACAGGCACCGTGAAAGGCGGACTGGTCAGCCGCGTGTTCACCGACTGTCCACTGCTGCCATTGGGCTCGTAGTAGTTGCCAGCCAAGACTGTCGCCGCGCACTTGGTTCCCGAGTGCGCGGCGTTGGGTCCGCTGGTGGGTGTTCCCGTTTCCCAAGTGCCCCCGTCCACATACCAGTCGCCCAACCCACCCTCGAAACTCTCCGCCACGTTGGGCGTCAGCGGCGCAAACGGCCCGGTCACCAGCGTGACCTCATCGACATACCAGCCAGGAGCCACCTCGGGCGTGGTTCCTGAGTCGTCCTGCGCATGGAAAAAGAAGCCGATTTGCACGGTCTGGCCTGCATAGGCGGAAAGATCGAGCGAGGTACGAGTCCAAACGTTGCCACCGGTTTGCAGGTAATCCCCGGACAATGCCTGCCACGCCCCCGCGCCCACCCTGATCTGCACTTTTCCGTAGTCCGGCCCCACGTTGAACGAATACCACTGCCAGAAGCGCAGCCTTGGGTTTTGCGCTGCGTCAGGCACGGTGAAGGGCGGACTGGTCAGACGCGTGTTCACGGACTGTCCACTGTTGCCATTGGGTTCGGAGTAGTTGCCAGCCAAGACCGTCGCCGCGCATTTGGTGCCCGAGTGCGCGGCGTTCGGCCCGCTGGTGGGCGCTCCCGTTTCCCAAGTTCCGCCGTCCACATACCAATCGCCCAGTCCACTCTCAAAACTCTCCGCCACATTGGGCGTAAGGAGCGTGAACGCCCCGGTCACCAACGTGACCTCATCGACATACCAGCCAGGAGCCACCTCGGGCGTGATGCTGGAGTCATCCTGCGCATGGAAAAAGAAGCCGACTTGCACGGTCTGGCCTGCATAGGCGGAAAGGTCGAGCGAAGTGCGTGTCCACACGTTCCCGCCGGTTTGCAGGTAATCCCCGGACAATGCCTGCCAAGTCCCCGAGCCCACCTTGATCTGCACCTCGCCATAGTCCGGTCCTACGTTGAACGAATACCAGTGCCAGAAGCGCAACCGTGGGTTCTGGACTGCCGCTGGCACCGTGAAGCACGGGCTGACCAGCCGCGTGTTCACGGACTGTCCACTGTCGCCATTGGGCTCGGAGTAGTTGCCTGCCAAGACCGTCGCCGCGCATTTGGTGCCCGAGTGCGCCGCGTTCTGCCCGCTGGTAGGCGCTCCCGTTTCCCAGGTTCCGCCATCCACATACCAATCGCCCGGCCCGGCTTCAAAACTCTCGGCCACATTCGGCGTCAGTGTCGCAACAGGCCCGGTCACCAATGTCACCTCATCCACATACCAGCCAGGAGCCACCTCGGGCGTGGTACTGGAGTCGTCCTGCGCATGGAAAAAGAAGCCGACTTGCACGGTCTGACCTGCATAGGCGGAAAGGTCGAGCGAGGCGCGAGTCCATACATTGCCGCCGGTTTGCATATAGTCTCCGGACAAGGGTTGCCAGGCCCCCGCGCCTACCTTGATCTGGACCTCACCGTAGTCCGGTCCGACGTTGAACGAATACCACTGCCAAAAGCGCAGGCGGGGATTTTGTGCTGCATCAGGCACTATGAAAAGCGGGCTCATCAGCCGCGTGTTTAAAGATCGCCCAGTATTACCATTGGGCTCAGAATAGTTTCCGCCAAGGACTGTCGCAGCGCACTTCGCCCCGGAATGCGCCGCATTGGGTCCGCTTGTGGGTGCCCCTACTTCCCAGGTGCCGCCGTCCACCGTCCAATCGACCAATCCATACTCAAAATTCACCGGTATGTTTGGCGGCAACCCAAAGGATAGGATTGTGGCTGTACTGGTGACGTTGCCCGTGGCATTGGTGATGACCACCGTATAACTGCCGCTATCAGCGGCTGTCATGTTTTGAAGAAGGAGAGTGGCGCTTGTTGCGCCGACGATATTTTGACCGTTTAACTGCCATTGGCAGGTAGCCGGAGTATCGCTCACCACGTTCACCGAAAGGCTAACGACGTTCCGGTTGTCCTCATCGATCTGAACGAAAGGCTGGGCCAGGATTACGGGGACGCCTGATGTCCCTGCTTGAACGGCGGCGAGATTGCCGGCAAGGTCGTAGTTTAACTTAAGAGCAGCGGAGAGGGCAGTATTTTGGAGCAAGATGACGATACAGACAATGAATATCCTGATGAGCCAACAATATGAGTTCCAGCCACTAACAAATAGCGGGACTCCAGTTCGGAAAATTCTGAGTATTACTTTCATTGACTAAATCTTGCGGACAGACAAACAATGCACGCCCCACACGCCGCCAGCCTCAGCAATGGAGGCATTGGTCTAGGGTTGAAGCACGCAGCACATATATTTCCACACCAATTACCGGGTGGCCTATATTGAGGAGGCGGGGGCCGGACTCCACACACCGATTGAAGCTGCAATCCCAGAGGATCGATTGCGTTAATTGGATTGTTGTTCACATAGGCATAGAGGTTTGCGCCTGCTAATTCTTCCAATGGATCTCTGGAAAGCCATCTACCACTGGCGCTATCCAGCGCCCGAAACCATGTAAGGTGAAGACCCGACTCTTGGTGTGAAAAATCGCTTGTGAAACCAAAAACGGGCTGAAGGCTTTCCTGAAGCACTGATCTGCGACCAAAAGCATCGTATCCATAACGGGTCTGAGGCATTCCATTTGTGTCAACGGCCTCTCGAACGCTTCCAAGGTGATCCTTTATGTAATACAAATTCGCATTCGGACTACCGACGAGCACCTCTCCTTGCTTGAAAAGCCGTCTGGCGACGTTCGCTCCGCCAGAGTCTCGAACTTCGCAGATTTCATTCCCGCACCACACATAGCGACTATCGCCTTGAAGCACTCCATTGGTCCTTTCGGCAATTCGGATTCGCCGACCCAATCCATCATAGCTGAATTCACTGCGCTGATTGGTGCCGGTATAATTGATCACGGTTAGGCGATTCTCGGCATCCCACTCATAGGTTTGGAGTGGCAGCACCGCCGCTCCACCGCTCGTGAGTGTGCCAAGCTGGTTGAGCACGTTATAACTGCCTGTGGTCGTGCTGCCGTCGATGGTCTCGGTCAAACGATTTCCGGCAGGGTCGTAAGTGTAGGCATACTGTCCGGTGGGCTGCATGGCAAAGGACGTTGGATCCTGTGAAGTGACGGAAGTAAGCTGATCGGCACCGTCATAGCCGCAAAGCCAGGAGCGGTTGATGGCCCCGCCTGATGATGTTTGGGTCCAGCGGGTGATATTACCCACGGCATTGTAGGTGTAGCTGTGCTGGGAGAGAAAGGCACCGCCGGGAAGGGTGTTGATTATGTCCTTGAGTTGGAAGTCACTCGTGAGCGGGTGGTAGGTATAAGAGCAGGTCATGCCATTGGGGAGGCTCGCCGCGTTCATGCGGTTGGTCGCACCTGCGTAGGTATAATTGAAGGTGCCGAGTGGGTTTGTCACGGCAGCCACCCGTCCCAGAGCATCCAGACTGTCAGTCTGGCCGACACCGTTCACCGCATAGCCGATGCGACGGCCCAGTTGGTCATAAGTGTAGGTGAGGGTGGAATTCGGCAGCGGGCTGGTCTCGGAGGCTAGCTGGCCCGCTCCCAGCGTGCCGGGTGCATTGGGATAGTAGGTGTAGTTGGTTGTGCCGGTGCCATCGGTCATGGCTGTCACTCGCAGGAAATTGGGATCGTAGCTGAATGACACGTTGGGTGTGGCGATGGCGGCGTTCGTATAGGCAAGGGCGGCCGTCGAATCGTCCAGATTGTAGCTGAAGGTTTTCACCTGGCCTTTCTCATCGGTGATGGACTGGAGCCGGCCCGAAAAGGGCTGATAGGCGTAGCTGATTTTGGAGCCGTCCGCGTACTGCTTGTAGGTGGGGCGTCCGGCGGCATCACGCTTCCAGATCGTCACCCGCCCCATGGGATCAATGAGCTGGTTGAGGGCACCGCATTTGCACCACTTGTATTGCACCGTGCGGTTCGCCGGATCGGTCACGCTCTGCAACTGGCGCCCGCTGTTATAGACGTAGTTGGTGATCCGCCCGAGCCGGTCCCGGCTGGTCTTCGTATCGAGCGCCTGATAGGTGGTCTCGGTGAAGGTGGAGTCGGGATAGATCACCCGCACTGGATGATCCAGAGCATCATAAGTGTAGCTCAGCGAGTAGCCATCGGAGCCTGTGACGCTGGCAACGCGGCCAGCGGCATCATAGTCGTAAGTGGTGATGTCTGAGTTTCCCGCGAGGGGACCATTGATCTGGAAGAGCCTGCCCTTGCGCTGCTTTCCCGCCACATCGGCGGAGTAGTAGCTGTAAGCGGTTGTTTCATTCTTAGCGTTCGTCACCGAACTGATCTGACCGTTGGCATTCCAAGAATAGGAGGTCGTCTGCCCGGCTGCATCCGTGACGGTCTGGGGCTGATGGTTGACAAAGTTGGAGTAGGAGGTCAGCACCTCATAGGCCGCGCCGTTCTTCACCTTAACCGCCGTCAAGTCGAGCCCCTGCACTGCGCCTGGAACGGTGTTGCTGTCATTGTATTCATACAGTGTCTCACGGCCAAGAACGTCGATGGTCTTGCGCAGCTTGCCGTAGGCCGGATCGTATTCATTCCGGGCCATGGTCCAGGTGGGGGTTCCTGTCGGCCCCTCGATCGAACGAACAACGGCTGATGGCACATGCTGGTAGCTGCCAAGACCATCGGCGCTCGTTTGTCCGGTGTAGTTGTACCAGACCCGGCCTGAGAGGGGGGATTTGAAACTCCCAAGCATGCCGGTGATGACGTTGTTCTCGGCCTTCCAATTGTAAATGGTCGCCTTGGAATAGTCTCCGGCATACTCACTCATTTGCTTTTTGTCCCAGTAGAAGGTGTTCCTGTAAAAGAGGTTGTCGTTCTTGGGGAAGAACGGAATGGCCTGCCCTGCAACGGCGACCGAGGTCGGCGCTGGATTGGGATCGACCCCACCGGCTGGATAGTCGGCAAAATCGTTGGCCTCTACTCGCTCCTTGTCGCCATTGGGATCGGTGGCCTCAATGAACCTCCCGTCTGCGCTTATACCAGGAAGGTCACCTGTAGCAAAGCTGGTGGTTCCGTAAGGGGTCTGGAGCGCTTTCACAAAGTCGCCTGTCAGGTCATAGGTAAACTGGGAGACAATGCCAATGGGATCGGTGATGCTCGCCAACTGCCCCAAAGCGGTGTATTTGAAAATGGATTGACGACCAAAAGGGTCGGTAATGCTGCGGATCTTACTGGTATCTGATGGCACCTGATCGCCAGGCTGAGGTGTGTACGAGAGATTGGTTATCAGACCCGCCGCATCGGTGATGCTGCTCAGGCGAAGCGAGCCGTCATAACCCAATGCTAACGTATTGCCCCACGGATCCTTTTGCGAAGTCAGATAGAACCGGGTTGGCGTGGCAGTGTTGGGAGCTGTGTACAACCACTGACTGCCGTCCGGGTATCGAAGCCGGTAACCTGGACCGCCCTGACCTGCGGCCAGATAGTCGAGCCGGGGACGCTCCAGATATTTGGGCGTGTAAGAACTGGTGGCGGTGTTGTAGGAGTAACTGAAGTAAACACCATCTCCAAAGACAACCCAGACGCTGCTGGACGGAGTGCCTGTGCCTATCAGGTCGATGTGGCTGAGGTAGTCATAGGTCCAGCGTGGCCCAAAATTAGCACTCTGCTGCACATCAGGAATGACCGTGCTCCTTTGGTCATACTTGACGGTGAACTCCACCTTGGGCCCATAAGGCGGAGTGTACGAAGTCGGCGTATCAAACAACTGCAAGCCCGGATTCACCAGCCGGAAGCTGTAGGTAGTCATGGGCGAGGTCGGACATTTGGGTGGGTTGGGAGGCGGATCATCCCCTTCGTCGTCACGGCCATGGGTGCAATGGCGGCCATAAATAGCCTTGGCCTCGGCATCCGCGACCTCGGCATAGCCACTGGGCATCTTGGTAGAGGTCGGGGCCATGAAGTATCCACTTGCTTGACTTTCGATGGCCTCGGCCGGCACCCAACTATCGAACTTCAGATGGAAGTCCTTCACCCGGTAGCTGTCTCCCGACTTCTCGGTGATCGCGGAATAGTGGCCGAAATTCCAATGGACGATGGAGGGGACAGGCACTTCCGCATCTGGTTTCGTCCGCTTCACGATGCGCAGGTCGCCATCGGACTCGTGGCTGTGGGCGCGCAGCTCGAACAAGGAGAGGCCATTGTCGATGAACTCCTTCTTCTCCGCCTCGTCATGCGCATCGGGGAAGATGGGCGGCTTGCCCATTGGCACACAGACTTGGTTGGCAGCTGTAAAGCCACAGAACACATTCTGCTCGGCCTGATGATCGAGGAACCAAAGAACTTCTTTGGCACGCCGAATGGACTCCAGGGCCGTCCCGCCCACTGGGCGCTGTGCGACTTCGCTCAAGTAGGATCGCAGGTCTTGCTTCCTTCCGAGCTGAGACAATTCGAAGAGCAAAGAAGAAAATGCCGCCTCGGCATTTCGTTTGCTCTCTAGACCGTTGAGGCTTTTTCCGTTCTCCCAGGCGCTCTGGAGAGAAGCAACCGAATCGGTAAAGAATCCGAGCCGCCGCTCAATGGCTGCCTTCTCCCGCAGCAGGCTCACGGTGTACGCGGAGCCTGGGAACCGGCTCAGAAAGGCTGCGATCAATTTGATGGAGTCCTTGTTGAATGGCCCTCCCGCCTTTGTGTAATCATCCATCAGGTGCCGGAGGGCCTTCGCTTCCCCCGGGGAAACGATGTGGCCTTCTGCGGCGATCAGAAGCTCGCTGAAAACACGGCTGCTTCGAAACTCATCAGGTTCAGCAGGAGTATTCGCAGGCACTTTGTCTGGCGTTACCGCTGTGCTCTTTTCAACGACCGGGGATGCGGGCCGTGCGATCCCGCCCTCAGATGGGTTGTCAGTGGGACTTTTCTTGCGGAGATAATGTTGGATTGCCAAAATACCCACCAGGCAAGTCACGAGGAGAAATGTGTACGTTTTTAGCTTTGCGAATACGATCTTCATGAGAGGAGAAGCGGGTGTCAGTGGCGAAAGTTAATGGTCCCTCAGCGGACATGCCTCGGCGAATGATGCAAATGACCGCAGGATAGGAGCAGAGACCTGCTCCAACGAAGAGAAATCATCCGGCTCTGTTCGCGCCTCCAAGGCCGCCACCGCGGTGAGCAGGCTTTGATTGTCAACCGTTGAAGGATTGCCTTCCCCAGGAACCAGCGGCTCGGGCAGCTTCCGCAGTGAATAAATTTGTTCGACCGTTGCCGATACCGGCAACTGGCCCTGGGCGACATCACCAGAAACCCAGAGCAAACCCATGAGAGCAACTCCGGCCAGACAAGAACTCCATTTGCTTTTCATGATCGTGTTTTTTCTGCGCCGACAATCTGACCATAAGATGCCGCATCTGGCTAATATCTGAGGTTCCCAACCGGCATTGGTGCGAGGACACGAAAATTCCTGCGCAGTCAAACGACCGCGAAGCTCATGGTCAGGGATGAGCAAATTCATGGAACAACCCAGCTATTCTGATGAGTGGCACCCATTTGACAAGCCTAGATTTAGGCATCCAGATAACTGGATAGACCTACATGCGCGCGCAGTCCAGCGCCACGGACGTCTCCCTTTTCACCGCTAATCACTCATCACTCCCCCCCATGACCCCCGCCGATCTCAAAGCCTCCGCTCTGACCGCCCCCACACCACCGCCCGGCCTGTCGCAGGAGGCGCTATCGCTATGGCACACGAAGAAGGGTGACTGGGAGGCGGCCCACAACATCGCCCAGGACATCCACACGCCGCTCGGCTCCTGGATCCACGCGCTGCTCCATGTGATCGAAGGGGACCAGTGGAACGCTGACTACTGGTTCGCCAAAGCAAAGAAACCCACTCGCGGCCCGCAGGACGTGGACGCGCTGTGGGAGGAGATCGCCGCCGTGGTGCTGCCGTAGCCACCTACATCTCCAGCACCCGCAGGGTCTCGCGGACGTTCGTTTCCAAATCCAGAGGCAGCGCGCAGGGCACGGGGCGGGCGCCGGGGCGCTGCATCCAGTGGCGCACGGCGTGCTCCAGCGCATCGGTGTCCGCAGGCTCGGAGAGGACATGGCCGTTCACGCCTTCCTGGACCAGCTCCGCAGCGCCATTGAAGCGGCTGGTGATGACGGGCAGGCCGCTGGCGAGCGCCTCGGTGACGACGTTGGAGGACGGCTCGTAGATGGGCAGAAAGGTCAGCAGATCAGCAGCGGCGTAGGCGTCCTCGACCCTCGCCATCGGCCCGGCCAGGATGACATTCGGCGGCACCGGCTCCCGCAGCCTGCCTTTGCCGATGACGAGCAGCTTCACGCGCGGCTCCGCAGACTGCCAGCGCCGCAGGAGCCTCAGCAGAAAGCCGAGGCCCTTGCGCTCCCACCCGGAGCCGACAAAGAGCAGCACGAAGTCCTCCGCGCTGAAGCCGAAGCGCGCGCGCGTGCCCGCACGGTCGCCGGACTGGAAGCGCGCCACGTCCACGCCATTGCGCACGAGGTGGATGCGCTCCGCCGGGAAATCGAAGTGGGCGATGATCTCCCGCCGCACCATCTGCGAGTTCACGATGACATGGCGGGTGCAGGCGGGGTCAAAGGTGCGCGCCTCCAGCGCCTTCATGTTCGCATGAAACGCGCCCATGCCGACAAAGGGCCGCCGCCACCAGGTGGCATAGCGCCGCCGCTGCTCCAGCCAGACGCGGTGCAGGCCGTCGCCCGCACGATAGACATCCTGCGCCACGGTGCGCTCCAGGCTGAAGACGACATCACAGCCCGCCTCCTCCGTCAGGCGCGCCACGGCCTCCGCGAAGACGGCGGCACGCAGCGCGCGTCCGGCCCGCACCGGCACCTCATGCAGGACGACCCCCGGCTGCACACCCTCCCAGCTCTCCGCAAAAAGATGCACCTCATGCCCGGCGGCGGCGAGCGCGCTGAGGAGCCGCTGGAGATACAGCTCCGCCCCGCCGGTGAGGGCGAACTGGCGGCGGATGAGGGCGATCTTCATGAGACGCGGCTCCTTTAAAGCATGGGGCGGAGAGTGCAACCCGCCTGCCCCACCCGTCAGCGAACCAGGATGTCGGCGGAAGAATCTCTGTTACCTTGGCGCGGCTTTGCCTCAGTAACCCGGCATGAGCGAAAACCCAGCCTCCATCCCCTGCCCGAACTGCGCCACGCCCCTGCCTGCGGACGCGCCGGGCGGCCTGTGCCCGCAGTGCCTCCTGGCTGCGGTTTCACTGCCCACGGACCAGGACACGCTGCTGCTGACGCGCGCGGACTTCCCAGGGATCGCGGAGGTGGCCGCCGCCTTCCCAGATCTGGAGATCCTGGGCCTGATCGGCCAGGGCGGCATGGGTGTCGTCTTCAAGGCACGGCAGCCGCGCCTGGACCGCCTCGTCGCCCTGAAAATCCTGCCCAAGCTGCTGGCGGCCACGCCCGGCTTTACGCAGCGCTTCAATCGCGAGGGGCGGGTGCTCGCGCGGCTGGCGCATCCGAACATCGTCAGCGTGCATGACTTTGGGGAGAGCGGCGGCTTTTGCTACCTGCTCATAGAATATGTAGATGGCGTCAACCTGCGCCAGGCCATGCGCGCGGGCCGCTTCACGCCGGAGCAGGCGCTGGAGGTGGTGCCGCACATCTGCGCGGCGCTGCAATACGCGCACGAGCAGGGCGTGCTGCACCGCGACATCAAGCCGGAGAACATCCTGCTCGACTCGAAGGGCCGCGTGAAGATCGCCGACTTCGGCATCGCCAAAATCATCAGCGAGGACGCCGCCGACGCCATGCTGCTGACCCAGAGCGGTGCCAAGCTGGGCACCGCGCCCTACATGGCCCCGGAGCAGATCGAGAAGCCAGCGAGCGTGGACCATCGCGCCGACATCTACTCGCTGGGCGTGGTCTTTTACGAGATGCTCACAGGCGAGCTGCCGCTGGGCCGTTTCGCCGCACCTTCGGAGAAGTCCGCCGTCGGTGGCAGCGTGGATGAGGTCGTCTTCCGCGCGCTCGACAAAGAACGCGACCGGCGTCAGCAGAGCGCGGGGGAGTTCAAGACGCAGATTGAGGGGCTGAACGTAAAACGAACTTTCAGTTCGTTCTCCCCGCGCCCAGCAAGTGACGGCAACTTCGAGTACAAATCCAAGCGCAAGCTCTTCGGCCTGCCTCTGCTGCATGTCGCTCGCGGCACCGATCCCACGACAGGTGAAAAGCGTGTGGCGCGCGGCTTCTTCGCCTTTGGCGACATCGCGGTCGGTGTGATCGCCTTCGGTGGTTATGCGCGCGGCTGGTTTGCCTGTGGTGGCATGGCGGTAGGCGGCATCGCGATTGGCGGCCTGAGCCTCGGCCTGGTCTCCTGGGGCGGCCTCGCGCTCGCGCTGCTGCTGGCCGTCGGCGGCTTAGCCATCGGCCCGCTGGCGACAGGTGGAGCCGCGCTCGGCTGGAACGCGATGGGCGGACTCGCGCTGGGCTGGAATGCGGTGGGCGGCGTCGCGGTCGCGCAGCACGGCATGGGCGGCAGGGTCATCGCGCCGCATGTGGTGTCAAAGCTGGTGGAAATGCCGGAAACATTGCGGCTCATGGCAGACGTGTCGTGGTGGACCAGCATGGGCTCCTTTCTCTGGCTGCCGCTGATGCTGCCGATGATGATCGTGCCGTGGTGGGCACGGCGGCAGTTAGAGATTGAGGCTGGCACGGTCACGGGGGCAGGGCGGCAGTCCCCAAACCGGGTGCTCTGGATCATTCCTGCCCTGACGCTGATGGGAGCCGTGCTGTGGTGGATGTTTTACCGCTGGACTCAGGCGGCCGGAGTGGGAATGGCAAACCTGATCTTCGCCACAGTGATTGGCTGCACCGGCATCCTGCTGTTTGTGCTGAGCGTGCCGCTGTGGCTGCGGCTCGTGCCGATGAACCGCCTCTACGGCGTGCGCCTGCCCTCCACCTTTGCCTCCGATGCGCGCTGGTATGACGTGAACGCGCATTTTGGAAGGCAACTGTTCTGGTGGTCGCTCACGGTCATCAGCGCGGGCATTGCCGGCTTCTACCAGCTCCCACGTCACCAGGACTCGTACCCTTGGGCGGCCGTCACGCTCCTGCTCGTGGTCGTCGCCACAGTGGTGATCTCAACACTCTGGTGGATGCGCCAGCATCCCGTGAATGCTCCGGCGAGGAAACGCAACCGGCTCGTGTCCTGGGGAGGTCAATGCCTCGTCGCCGTGGTCATCGCCATGTTCATCAAGTCCTTCATTGCCGAAGCCTACCGTGTGCCCCAGGGCAGTGAGCCCGGTGTGGCCAAGGACAGCCATTGGATCGCCTCGCATCTCGACACCGGCTTCTCCACCGGCGACCTGATCATTTTCGAGCACGAAAGCGGCCAGAACTGGATCGCCCGCGTCGTCGCCAGGGAAGACAAGGGTCTCCTGCTCAAACGCGGCGGCCGTCCCGATGAGTTCTTCATCCCGTGGGACAAGATCGTCGGAAAGATGCTGTTTTCGCACTTCTCACCGGATGCGCAGAAGACCACCACCATTTCGGCCACTGTGCCCGCACAGCCAGTGACCGAAGGAACCGCGAAGGCGCTCGCGCAAAAACCCGTGCTACGCTTCACTCGGCTCAAGCGCAACGGCGAGGAGTGGCAATGGCCGGTTTACTCGCCGCAGGGAACGCCTGCTGATGAGATGGAATCAAAGCGCCTCATCCAAGCATCGGTGGTCGGTGGTGTGGAGACGCTCAATGCTGAGGACTGCTGGTTGCAGCTTTGGTTTGAGCATCCCGACTTTGATCGCCACAGCCATTTGTCCGTCGAGATCACCGATGTGAAAGGCCAGCCGCTACCGGAGCGCGATTCGAGCACGAGCGCCCCGAGTTGGGCCTCGACGCGTCCGCACCCAGCCATGCTGAGTTGTGTGATCAGTCCAGGTCGGCGCGACAGACTGCCTGCGGCGGCGCGCATTGTGTTGCGCTACAGCATCGGTCCTTGGGAAAAACGAGCCACGTTGCCCTCCGACTACAACGGCTCCATGACCTTTGGCAAAGGATGCCTGCTCGCCGCGTTTGGCGACGATCACATGCGCCGCGCTTTCGTCTCCTGGTCAAAGAACCCGGACGACATGCTCTACGACGCAAGCGCGAAGCTCAAAGATGGCCGCACGCTCGGCTCCTCCGGCTGGTCACGCAGTGGGCAGCGCGACGGCAATGTGGTCGAAAGCGTGAGCTTCCCCATCCTGCTGCGCGAGGTGGAATCTTTCGCCATCCGCAGCCGGGAAATTCAGACCGTCGTCTTCGACAACGTCGTGCTGCCGCCGCTGCCAAAAGGTGGTGATGACAAAAGCTCCACTCCAGAATGATCTCACGGCCCCACATTCAGCCCCTCATCCTAGGCGAGCTGCCGCTGCATCTCGTCAAAGCTCCAGAAGTCCGTGGCACCGAGCAGTTTCGCCGCCGCGACTTGCAGAATGTCGTAGGCGCGGTTGCCGCAGGTCTCCGTGCGGGCGGCGGAGATTGTTTCGGCATCGTCGAACACGGAGCTCAATTCGATGGATTCCACCACCAGGACGCCTCTTGCCTTGTCAGCGTCGTAGTCCGCAAGGCATATTTCTCGCTGCAACGCGGTTATCTTGCCGCGAAACACGAGCAGCCGCAAAGCGTTCGCGAACTCGAAATCGTTTATGGCGTGAACGCTCACCGAATCAACCGCCGCCATGAGCGCACGGGCCGCCTCGCTGTTCGCATCATCTCCGTAAAAGGAGATCAGGAAGCCCGTGTCGGCGCAGATCATGGCCAGCTCGGGTCAATAGGGGCCGCGCATGTCTTCAAGCAGCTCGTCCTGGTCCGCCTGCGACAAAAGCGGCTTCTCCGCGAGGGGTCTTTGAAACACAACGCTTTTATTTTTCAGCTGGGTGGAATCCTGAAGAGGCTTTCCTGTGCGATCCAGATAGACGCTGCTCTGGCCGACCTCCGGCTTCACCGCCGCAGCGGCTTCCGTGGATGTTGCACGGGTGGATTTCACCACGACATCCTCTCCCGCCTCCAGCCAGGCGAGCACGGTGGCGAGGCGGGTTTGCAGATCGTGCATCGTCGCGGTTCTCATGGCGAAAGTGTTCTTCACCGCCTCCACCCTGACAAAGCATGACTTCCTCCTTCCACGACACCCGCTGGACCCTCATCGCACGCTCCTGTGGCGATGACACGGCGGCGAAGGCGGCGCTGAGCGACCTGTGCGCGGCCTATTACGCCCCGGTGGTGGCTTTCCTCCGCCGCGGCGGCCGGACCGATGATGCCGCGCGCGAGCTGGCCCACGCGTTCTTCGCCCGGCTGCTGGAGGGAGGCGCGCTGGGAGGTGCCGAACCGGCGCGGGGCAGGTTTCGCAACTACCTGCTGGGCGCGCTTAAACACTTCGCCGCCGATCAACGGGATCGCGTGCTCACTGCAAGGCGCGGTGGCGGCCAGACTGCCGTGCCGCTGGAGGCGGATGACCCCGGGACAGGTGCCGGGCTGCAAATCGCAGACGTGAACACGGAGTCGCCCGACAGAGCCTTTGACCGTCAATGGGCGCTGACCGTGCTGGCGCGCGCCCTGGAAACCCTGGAGCTGGAGATGGGTGCCTCTGGAAAAGCGGAGCATTTTATGACGCTCAAACCCTGTCTCACCAGCGATGCCGAACCCCTGCGCCAGTCCGCCGCCGCCACAGCGCTGGGCATGAGCGAGGATGCCGTGAAGATGGCGATCCACCGCCTGCGCAGACGCTTCCGTGATGCGGTGAAAGCAGAGATCGCCCAGACCGTGGAAGACCCGGAGCAGGTGCGCGCCGAGCTGGACGCGCTGACCGCCGCGCTACGGGGGTGAGCGCCAGCCTCGCGATCTCCCCCGGCCCGGCGGGGGGATTCGTGTTCGTCCTGGTACAGCGCCCGCCAGAGGCAGCAGCACGCCAAAGACATCTGCCTTCCGCACCGGCTCGCCCGTCACCGTGAAGCTGCCAGTGAACAAGCCCGTGGCGGCCGTGATGATGAGTTTTAGGTTGCCGGGATTTGCCGGAACCAAGGCTGTGTTCGCGGTGCCGACGGTTAAAGGCTGGCTGAACTCGGCCACGCCGCCGTAGAAGCTCAGCAGTGCATTCAACCCTAACGCCGCGATTGAAAAAGGTCGTTTTGCGGGGCGGAGTCGGTGCGATGGGAGTTTGTGAACCCTGCCCATACTCCGCCCGCCGCACAAAACGATGCCATTGATTTTGCATCACTTGCCGGTGGTCGCCACCTGCTTTTGAACTCCATCTCCAAGGCGGTCGCTCCCTTTGCTGGCCTCTCCAGCTTCATCGCTTGGGTGCGACAGATTGGCTTTCTCGATCAGGCCGCCCGTGCTTTGCCCTTCAGCTGCGCTTCGCCCAACGCGATCGCCATCGCTCATGCCTTCTACGCGTTCTTGCTCTCGGTAGTCGTGGGGCTTCACGCTTCGCTCACTGCGATTGGTTGCGCTTCGATTCGGCTCTGCACGCGCTGCTAGCTTCAAGCGTTTCCCAGGCGATGATGCCATCCTGCGCTTCTTCGCTCGCTTCACGCAGAGCTATGTGGAAGCGTTCTTTCATCCGCTCTTCCGTTGGTTGGTCGCCCTGTTCAAGTAGAAGCACCAAGCTTTGATCGACAAGGCCAGTATGCCCAAACAACCAATCGCGCCGCTCTTGGCCTTGGCCTGACAACGACCGCCAGGCCCTGATTGGGACGTCGTGGCACCCGGCGGATGCGCGATTTGCCACCCGGCTCAACCTCCATTATTCCATGGCAACGGCGGAGTTCGGGCTAAATGATTCCTGGCTGCAGTGGACTGCGGCGCTCCGCTCCCCGTAGCGGAAGGCGTGAGCCTTCCGCTCTTTGAAGGTAGCCGTGCTCCAACGCGCCCCAATCCACGGAACGCTCACGCGGTTCCGCTACGGCACCAGCACTTCGATGTAGCCTTGCGTGCCGTCGCTGAAGCCGACGAGGATTTTCATCGTGCCATCGGCAGTGAAGATGCGGGCACCTACGGAGGCACTGCTGCCGGGGCTTAGGCTC
>Ga0247834_1000581_pt1 | contig 70351 bp, 69 predicted proteins | sample LaCruzMarch2015__8_FD_187118 | JGI IMG/M metagenome (GOLD analysis project Ga0247834, IMG submission 187118) | Freshwater microbial communities from meromictic Lake La Cruz, Castile-La Mancha, Spain - LaCruzMarch2015_12m | ecosystem: Environmental > Aquatic > Freshwater > Lake | place: Spain...
CCAAGTTTTACCTGCACATGGTGTGCTTCATAAACCGTCTTACCTAAGCGGTTCAGTGCAAACTTAAGTAACTCGCCTGGATCACGTGGTGCTGGCTCATCTGCGATTAAAACATTTGCAGCATCAATGCGAAACTTTGGTTTAGAAGTTCTTGCAGGCGCGCCACGGCGAAGCCAGGCAAGCTCTTTCTTAATCAACATATTACGGCGCTGATCCATGACAGATGCTTGGCGGGAGCGCTCTGCTTTAGACAATACAAATGCGCTATAACCGCCGTCGTACTCTTCAACTTTGCCTTCAACAACTTCCCATGTGCGCCCTGTTACCGCATCTAGGAACCAACGATCGTGCGTAACAACGACAACTGCTAAACCTTTTCGGTTATTAATGTAGTTAGCAAGCCAGGCAACGCCTTCAACATCTAGATGATTTGTTGGCTCATCCAGCAAAATTAGATCTAATTCATTAATTAGTAGCTTTGCTAAACCAACTCTGCGACGTTCTCCCCCTGATAACTGACCAAACTTGCGATCAAAGATGTGATCATCAAAGCTTCCAAACAATCCTGTAAATACCTCGCGGATATTTGGATCACTTGCCCACTCATGTTTTTCTGTGTCACCTAATACAACTTCACCAACGGTACTTTCTGGGTTTGCTAAATCAACTTGTGATAACAGACCAATTTTTGCGTTATTAGATTTTGTTACTCGCCCCGAATCAGGAGGCTCAATTCCAGCCATAACCTTCATTAATGTGCTTTTGCCTGAACCATTTCGTCCAACAATTCCAATGCGATCGCCTTCGGAAACACCAAGAGAGACGCCTACTAAGAGCTCTTTGATATCAAAGGCTTTAGAGACATCTTCGATGTTTACAACATTGCGCGCCACGGTAGGAGAGCGTACCTTTCCCTCATGAAGGTAACTGACCGCGAATACGCGCTAGAGCTAGATAAAAACGATCCTTTAGCCCATTTCAAATCGCAATTTGTGATTTCAGACCCAGAAATGTGTTACCTCGACGGTAATTCACTAGGACGCTTACCAAAAGCAACAATTACAGCAATTAATGATTTGATGACCAAAGAGTGGGGTCCTGAAGTTGTTACTGGATGGAGCCACTGGGTCGATGAAGCACAACCAACTGGTGATCTATTAGGTGCTGCAGCACTAGGTGCAGCAGCAGGACAGGTACTGGTCTGTGACACAACCTCGGTTAATTTCTATCAACTATGTCTTGCTGCAATTCATGCACGTCCAGGACGTAAGACGATTATTACAGATGCTGCTAACTTTCCAACTGATCGATACATCCTTGATGGAATCGCAAAACAGTTTGGCTTAAATCTTGTCATTATTGACAATGAAGATCCTGCAATCGCTCAGCACGAACGCATCACAACAGAAGTCCTTGCGCCATATCTCAATGATGATGTTGCCTTAGTAACTCTTGAAGTAATTCAGTACCGATCAGGTGCTCGAACAGATCTGAAGTCCATTACAGATCAAGTGCGTGCAATTGGTGCTTTGGTTGTGTGGGATGCAAGCCACGCAGTTGGTGCAATCGAATTGAATTTGGATGCAAATGGTGTGGACCTGTGCGTTGGTTGCACATACAAATACGGAAACTCAGGTCCAGGTTCACCTGCTTGGCTCTATGTTTCAAAGCGCGTACAAAGTGAATTACAAGTTCCAATCCAAGGTTGGTTTGCCCAAGATGCACAATTTGAAATGGGCCCAGTCTTTGAGCGTTCACAAACAATTCGTGGATTTCAGATTGCAAGTCCTTCGTTGATGGGCATCCGTTGTGTGCAGACAGCATTTTCAATGATTAAAGAAGCTGGCATCAATGCAATTGCCCATAAGGCAGCCACTGGGACTCAGATGATGATCGAGCTATATGACGCTTGGTTAGCACCACTTGGGATCGAATTAAACACCTCTCGTGATGCTAAAGAGCGCGGTGGACATATCTCTCTTGTTCATCCAGATGCTGCACAAATTTGTGTTGCACTCCGCACGATTTCAAATGTAATCCCTGACTACAGAACACCTAATTCAATTCGTTTAGCAATATCTCCCCTGCCAACATCATATGTTGAAATCTGGGATGGGTTAGAACGTATGCGGGATTTAGTGGCATCTGGCCGCTATAAAGAGGTTAAAGAAGGCGGGTCTCGCGTCACATGAGCGAAAACTTTGATTCAGCGCTGACATACACATCATATTTAGCCGTTGACGAACTTCTTAAACTACAACGCCCGCTGTCTACGGGACCAGAACATGATGAGATGCTTTTCATCATCATCCACCAAACATATGAACTATGGTTTAAACAATTAATTCATGAATTCAAACAAGCGCAAGTTGCAATGGAGTCAGGTGATTCGCATTACTCACTAGCTATCTTGGGACGTATTAGAACAATTTTAAAAGTCTGTGTCACACAAATCGACATCCTAGAAACAATGACACCGCTACAGTTCAATGCATTCCGTTCATATCTTTCATCTTCAAGTGGCTTCCAGTCCGCGCAGTTCAGAATGGTTGAAGCGCTCCTTGGTCGCCGGGATAGCAAGATGGCCGGACATTTACCATTAGATATTCAAGAGCAGATTAAGGAAATCACGGCGCGCAACAGTGTGTGGGATTCAGCTCTTGTCTATATTTCAAAGCGTGGTCACGCAATTCCAACGGATGTTCTCAATCGTGATAAATCAACAGCCTATGTTGCAAACACTGCTGTACAAGAAGTATTACTAGAGGTGCACCGCAACGATCCAGAATCTGCAATGGTCTGTGAGCGTTTGGTCGATATTGATGAAGGAATGCAGGAATGGCGCTATCGCCACGTGAAAATGGTGGAAAGAACTATCGGCCACAAAATAGGAACTGGTGGATCTAGCGGAGTTGCCTACTTAAGTAGCACATTGTTTAATCCAACTTTTCCAGATCTATGGGAGATCCGTTCTAGTTTTTAGTTAGGCAGACCAGCAATAACGATCTCTGAAAGATCTTTGCGTGATCGAGGTGCAACTTCGCGATCATAGGCAGGGCCTTCTAGTTGTTCTGCTGGTGCTTGCTTGCCAACAGCCATAATCACAATTGGAACTGCCCCATCAAATAACGCAGCAGCTTTTTCATGATCAAAGCCAGCCATCTGGTGAATAACATAACCACGATGGTGGGCCTCAATAGTTAATTGTGCTGCAGCTAATCCGCAGTCATACATAAATGTTGGTATTGCTGTTCCATCTGCTTGTGCTGGAGTTCCAGCAATTGCCACAAATGCTGCTGCGCGCTTTGACCAGCTTTGGTTAAAGGGCACAAGACATTCAAGGAGTGCGGTGAAGTTTGAGTCATCTCTCTTGCCTGCAATTAATCGCCAAGGTTGAAGATTGTTGGCCGATGGTGCCCAACGAGCTGCTTCAAGCAATGCCAATAGATCTTGGTTTTCAATTGTTGCTGTTGCATCAAGTGAACGTGGACTACGACGCTCTGCAATGAGGTCGTGAATTTCTACTGAAGTATCGGCTCTAGTCATTCGGGAAGCCTACCCGCGATCTACCGACTGTAATAAATGAAAATCGTGATGATTGACACTACTGCGCCACCAGAAATTAAAAAGTATTTAACCCAAGGCTTCATTCCAGTTCGTTCGGCTGCCTTTGCTGCGATTTCCTTAGTTTTCATCATCACTCGGCCTGCCCATGCAAACTCAGTTGCCAAAATACCCAACCCTGCTAAAACAATAAGGATTCCTGGACCTGGGCCAATTAATGCAACAGAGCCTGCAACAGTTATTCCTCCACCAATTATTCCAATAACTACGCGCCAAACTACGCGACCTGGCTGAGTCTTTTTGATCCAAGAGCGAAAGTTCATTTTGACTTAGTCACAATCATTTCTTTTCCGTAGGCTGCAAATGCTATCTCTTCGCGGCGCTTTCTGTAATTGGCCGAAGAACCCTCAATTAAGTGCTCGTACCTAGTTGCAGACTTAATCAATGGGTGTAGTTCTGCAGCGGTGGTGTGGTTACCAAACACAGGTGGTGCTTGATCAATTTCTTGCACCTTAATGTGAGGGTTTAAGAAGCGATAGACCAAGGCAACCCGGCGCAAACCAAGGTTTGCAACGTGACGTAATCCACGGTTGATGTGATCCTGTGCCATCAGGCGAGCAAAGGTAATTGTCTTTGCGCGAACTGGTTTTTGTTCAACAGCTAGTTCATACAACATCGCTGCAATCTCTTGGCCACCAGTTGTGTTGGGTAACTCTGCGCATTTATCCGATAGACGCTGACGCACAGCAGGATCTTGCAACATCTTTACCTTTTCAGTGATGTCAGCTAAATCTGCTTGATCTGCGCGAAGGGCAAAACCAAAGTCATTGCACCACTTAGCTCGTGCCTCTTGATCATCTGTGCCACGAATATTTGAAACAAAAACTGTTGGAACTTGTGCTGGCAATAGTTCATGCACACCGTTATAGCCAGTTGCACAAATACCTGCATCAAAGGCATGTAATACCTTGGCAAGTGGGAAGTAACGAACAACCTTTAGGTCAAGACCCTCTGGTGCAAGAGAATTTCCATCTTTATCAACTGGTGCTTTAGTCAAAATAACTTGCAAATCTTTCCAACCGAGCAACCCAGCAAGTGCCGCGGTCATCTTTTCATTAACATCGCTATCGCCTGTTCCCAACTGAACAAGTGCGGTTGGACGATTAAGGTCTAAACCAAGTGCCCGGCGCGCATCATCGCGTGACATCGCATCTTCTTTGCGGAAAAGAGAGACCGGAGAAGTTAAAACAGAGTCCTTGCGCGTTGAAGTTGGGCCAAAGTCGTATGCGCGCGCAATGTCTCCTGGCTCAATGATTTTGTCCATCATCTTTGATTGCAATCCCAAGATGAAACGTTGAGGCTTTTTTTGCCATAATCCGCGGCGCACCCAGACCAACTTCAATTGAGGGTTGGCGTTCTTTGCTGCAATCACTCCTGGATAAGGAACAACGCCATCAAATGAGAGAACTTTTGCGCCGGTTTCTTCCACCAATGCTAATAAACGATCGCGCAAATAAACATCCCACTTTTCGCGGCTCATCCACATGCGATCTCGACCCGGAATGTATTCGCAACGAATACCCATAAATGCTGGAACTTCTGCAATGCCACCAGCCATTGAAACAATAATTGGGTTAGCAACATCTTTGAGTGCCATAGCAACAGCACTTGCACGGGCAAGGTGACCCATTCCAACTCCATTGCTTGTAGCAAGGATGATGGTTGGCTTTTGGCTCATGTAGTTAATTACTCCACGATGAATGTAGTGGTCGTCCCTCAGCGTAACCTGCTGATGATTGAACGCCAACAGTTGCTTTCTCGGCAAACTCTTCGATGTTCTTTGCACCCGCATAAGTAAAAGAGGAACGAACTCCAGCAATAATTTCATCGAGTAGGTCTTCGACACCAGGACGAGCTGGGTTTAGATACATCCGAGAAGTTGAGATCCCTTCTTCAAACAACGCTTTGCGAGCGCGATCAAAGGCATCCTCTTGCGACGTTCTAGCTGCAACTGCGCGAGCAGATGCCATTCCGAAGGATTCTTTGTATAAACGACCATTTGCATCACTTTGTAGATCTCCAGGAGACTCATACGTTCCTGCAAACCAGGATCCGATCATTACTTGTGATGCACCTGCAGCAAGTGCCAACGCGACATCGCGTGGATGGCGAACTCCACCATCTGCCCAGACATGTGCGCCAAGCTTTTTAGTCTCTGTTGCACACTCCAAAACAGCTGAAAATTGTGGGCGTCCCACACCTGTTTGCATGCGAGTTGTGCACATCGCGCCAGGTCCAACACCAACCTTGATGATGTTTGCACCAGCTTCTACTAAATCATGGGCACCTTGCGCCGTAACAACATTGCCAGCAACGATTGGAATTGTTGGGTTTACGGAGCGAATCGCTGCCAATGCTTCAAGCATCTTCTTTTGGTGACCATGGGCGGTATCGACAACTAAGACATCTGCGCCCGATGCAATCAGTGCTGCTGCTTTTGCGGCAATATCGCCATTAATGCCAACAGCTGCTGCAATGCGCAACTTGCCCTGGGCATCAAGTGCTGGTGAATACAAGGTTCCACGCAATGCGCCAAGACGAGTCATGATTCCAACCAAGTCACCATTTTTTGCAATCACTGGTGCCAACTTGTGACGATGTTGATTTAGAAATTCAAATGCTTCTCGCGCACCAAGTGTGTCTGGCATTGTTGTTAAATCTTTACTCATCACCTGATGCAACTGTGTGAAGCGGTCAACGCTCTTGCAATCATCCTCAGTAATAATTCCTACGGGCTTTCCGCCCTCAACAACAACCACTGCCCCATGTGCTCTCTTGTGTAACAAGCTAACGGCATCTGCAACTGTTGATTGGGGTGACAAAGTAATGGGGGTATCAAAGAAGGGGTGACGCTCCTTCACCCATGTAATGACAGAATCAACAACTGCATGTGGAATATCTTGAGGGATAACAGTTAGGCCGCCTCGACGTGCCATCGTCTCTGCCATACGACGTCCTGCGATAGCTGTCATGTTTGCAACAACTAAAGGAATTGTCGTTCCGGTTCCATCTATTGATGAAAGATCAACATCCATTCTGGATGAAAGTTCAGATCTGCTGGGCACCATGAAAACATCGTCATAGGTGAGGTCGTGGGTAGGTTCGTTTATGAATCGCACGTAGGCAAACAATACTCAGGTAGAATAGAAGAATGTCTAAACCACTCATATCTGTACGTGGGTTGACCAAGGTTTTCGGGGATTTCACCGCTGTAGACGGCATTGACTTTGATGTCGCTAAGGGTGAGTCCTTCGGATTATTGGGTCCCAACGGTGCCGGAAAATCAACCACAATGCGCATCTTGGCTGCAACCTCTACCCGCACATCAGGCACTGTTGAAATCTTGGATAAAGACCCTGAAAAGTTTGGTCCACTTGTTCGCGCGCATTTAGGTGTTGTGCCACAGCAAGACAACCTTGATGGCGAACTTACAGTCAGCGAAAACCTATACATCTACGGTCGCTACTTTGGTCTTTCTAAAAAGTTTATTAAGGCAAAAATTGAAGAGCTACTTGAGTTCGCACAGCTGGAAGAAAAGCGTGATGTGAAGGTTGAAGCCCTCAGTGGTGGAATGAAGCGTCGTTTAACAATTGCACGTGGGCTTGTTAGCGAACCAGATATTTTGCTATTGGATGAACCAACTACAGGTCTTGATCCACAAGCACGACACATTTTGTGGGATCGCTTGTTCCGTTTAAAGGAACAGGGTGTAACTCTGGTTCTCACAACTCACTTCATGGATGAAGCAGAACAGTTATGTGATCGCATTGTTGTAATGGACAAAGGCGCGATCATGGCCGAGGGTACGCCTCAAGGTTTGATCAAAGAGTATTCAAGCAAAGAAGTTCTTGAGGTTCGCTTTGGTAGTGATCGCAATAAAGAGGTTGCCCCGCAGTTGGCACAAATGTGTGAGCGTATGGAGACCTTGCCAGATCGCATCTTGATGTATACAGAAGATGGCGAAAAGCTTCTAGAACAAATTGCTGCAGCAAAGATGCATCCAACTACTTCTCTAGTTCGACGCTCATCGCTAGAAGATGTCTTCTTGCGTTTAACTGGAAGAACATTGATTGAATGAACACAGGTATTGATGTTCCGCAGATTCAACGTTTTGGGGCTTTGTATATAGCTTCAGCGCGTTTGAAATCTATGTCTAAATGGAAGGCGATTATCGCTGCAGTAGACATCGGAAACCCCCTGTTTTACTTGATTGCAGTGGGTATTGGTATTGGCGTCCTTGTGGAACAAGGTTCTGGAACCAGTGGCACGAATGGCATCAAGTACGTTGCGTTCATTGCACCGGCTTTATTGGCAAATACTGCTATTACCGGCATTATGGATGAAACTGTTTTCCCAACAATCGAAGGTTTCAAGTGGCGCAAGCTTTTCTTTGCGCAAAATTCAACACCAATTACCGGTCGTCAAATTGCAGTGGGTGTTTACTTAGCAGCTCTTTGCCGCTCTATTTTTAGTGTCGCGATTTATTACATACTACTGCTTGCATTTAACGTAGTTGATTTTGGAATAAGTTTGCTGCTGTTACCAATTGCAGTTTTAGGTGGCGGTGCATTTGGTGCAATCATTTTGTATTTTGCAGCTAAGATCGAAAAAGATGATCAGTTCTTTAATATCCTTGGTCGTCTAGTCATCATGCCGATGTTTCTTTTCTCTGGCACATTCTTTCCGCTCTCCTCAATGCCAATCTACTTACAACCAATTGGCTGGATTTCACCTTTATGGCATGCCACAGAACTTGGTCGGGAAGCCGCATTTGATTACGGGATCAGCAATCTTATGGTTGCGGTTCACTTAATCTTTTTATCTACCCTAGTAGCGATCGGTATTACCCTTGCTATGCGCCAATTTGAACGGAGGTTGGCAAAGTGAGTGCTGCAGTGGAAATTGCAGAGAGAAGTAAATCTACTGCGATGTATGCCGGCCGTCCTTATGTGTTATTAGAAAGAGGTTGGCTAGCATTTAGATCAACTAACTGGATTCCTGTTGTTACCGGGTTTGTTGAGCCAGTTCTTTTCTTATTAGCTTTTGGTTACGGCATGGGAAATCTTGTTGGAGATGTCACCACTGGTGCCACAACTATTGATTACACGCTGTTTATTGCGCCAGGTTTGCTTGCAAACAGTGCGATGAATGGTGCGATTTATGATTCAACCTGGAATGTCTTCTGGAAACTCAATGAATCCAAGCTATATAAGACAATGCTTTCTACGCCCCTTGGGCCACTAGACATCGCACTCGGTGAAATCAGTTGGGCTCTGATTCGTGGCCTGATCTACTCACTAGGTTTCCTTACTGTCGTCACTGCACTCGGGCTCACGCCTAGCGTCTGGGCACTGCTAGCCATCCCTGCCGCATCATTAGTGGCATTTGGCTTTGCCTCCTTCGGAATGGCTGTGACCTCATACTTTAAGACTTACCAGCAGATGGGCTTCATCAACTTCATCTTGTTGCCGATGACGCTGTTCTCTGGCTCGCTCTATCCAATCTCTGTCTATCCAGATTGGGTTGAAAAGATCATCGTGGCATTACCTCTATGGCATGGCATTGAATTGGTCCGGGCGTTCTGGTTTGGAAACGTTACTTCAGGAGTTTTTGTTCATATTGGATACTTCGTAGTGATGATTGCTGTTGGACTCTTTGTTACATCACGCAGATTACGTGCACTCTTCCTTCGTTAATCAACACTAGAGGTTGCATCAGGAACTAGTGCAGGACATTTCCAACCCGGTGCGATCACTGGTTCAAAGTGCCACCATTCGTTGTCAAAGACTCGACATAAACCAAATTTTGATCCGTTAATTTCTAACCATCCTGCCCCAACTGGTTCATCTGGATAGTTAACATCTATTGCGACTCCCCACGGATGATGTGAGACAAGTGGGGGTGAAACCCATTTGCTGGCTTCTTTCGCACTTCCATATTTTCTAACAGCTTGGGCGAATAAAGTTTTTTGCCGAGACAGGGTTCTAAATCCTGATGCGATATAGAGAGCTTGCCCATCTTTTTTTGCAGCAGCTTGCGCGGCCTTGAAACGGTTCATAAGTTGTTTATCCACTTGATCAGGACGAATCAGTGAACGGGAAATTGCACCAGCCCCCAAAGAAACTTCAGTTTTTTCACAGCCTTTTATTACATTAGATATACGAATTGCATAATTTGTCTTTTTTGCACAACTTAAGGGAATAGTGTCGGATGCGTAAGAAATCCCATTTATTGACAAAAAAGCCAATAAAAAGGCCAAAAACACTCGGACTTTACGCATGGCATGAGTCTAACGGGGTTGCTTTTTTATTAAAGCGTGGGAGAATTACATCCGTTAAGAAATTAACAAAAACGAACCGGGAGAGTACTTCTCAAACGAGTTTCAAAAGCTGAAACCTTTGCCGTACAAGTTTTACAAATGCTGACACAGAGTAACCACAAGCAAACATTTCGATTTGTCCCGTCAACATCAGTTCCGGTAGACCCGCAGCGGGTTGAAGCTATTCTCAAGCAAGAATGGGAACTATTTACTAAAAATACTGGCAAGAGCGCCGAAGAGAGCCGCCGTTCCTTCAAATCCTTGCCCTTAGGCGTTACATCTAGCTTCCAGCACTGGGATCCATACCCAATCTCAATCGTCTCAGCCAAGGGCGCATACATGACCGATGTCGATGGTCGACAGCTCCTAGATCTATCTATGGGCTTTGGTGCAATGTTTGCAGGTCACTTAAACCCAACTGTTATTGAAGAGATCCAAGGATCACTCACCACAGGAATGCTTTTTGTTACACCATCACCAACTTCAACTGATGCTGCAGAAATGATTTGTAAGCGATTTAAGATTGATCAAGTTCGCTTCACTAATAGCGGTACTGAATCAACAATGTACGCGGTTCGTGTTGCACGCTCTGCCTCAGGTAAAATGGGAATTCTTAAAGTAGAAGGTGGTTACCACGGTAGCTACGATCCATTTGTTGTTTCAGCCAAACCACCGCTAGACAAAGCCGGCGATCCTGAAGAGCCTACTGCGGTGATGGATTCCAACTTAGTTCCAGGAGATATTTACGTAGTTCCTTACAACAATGCCCCTGCACTTGAAGCAATGTTTGAAAAGAATGCTTCAAAGATTGCTTGTTTCATCGTTGAGCCAGTTCTAGAAAATCTTGCAATCATCCTGCCGGATGCTGGCTACCTAGAGCGCGTTCGTGAACTCTGCGATGAGTACAACGTCATTCTTATTTTTGATGAAGTAAAGACAGGGCTCACAGCTGGTGCACACGGTGCATCTGTTCGCTTAGGTGTTGAGCCAGATCTAATTACTATTGCAAAATCAATTGGTGGCGGAGTTCCTTTGGCTGCGTTTGGTGGAAAAAAGAAGTACATGGATTTTGTAACAAACGGCAAGATGGCACACTTCGGCACATTCAACGGTAATCCCCTTGCAATGGCTGGTGTTCGCGCAATTGATCGCCTTTGTTCAGATCAAGCTCTCGCTGATGCAGAAGCACTCAATCAGCAAGCATTAGATCGCATCAGTGAAATCATTGATGAGTACCAGTTGCCTGCACACACAGTTGGATTTGGTGTAAAGGGCTGTGTTACATGGTCCACAACACCTGTTCGCAACTACCGTGATTACAAAGCAACAGACTTTGGTATCGCAGAAGCACACTGGTTATTTGCGCTCAACCGCGGAATCATCACTCCTCCAGGACTTGATGAGCAATGGTTAATCTCTTTGGCACATGGCCAAAAAGAGATTGATCTACTTGTTGAAGATTTCCGTGAGTTTGCTAAAGCACTTCGAGCATAGCTCGCACAGCTTTAATCATCTGATCTAACGGTATCGTAGGCAAGCCTGGAAACTCAGGGGCCTGCGAATCCATTAATGGCACATGAACAAAACCACTACGCACCTTTGTGCCTGCAAAGTTGTTTTGTGCAACATAGAAAACATGGTTGCACAAGAATGCACCAGCACTTAGCGATACAGATGCTGCAACCCCAGCTGCTTTAGCAGCATCAACCATTTCTTTAATCGGAAGTGTCGTGAAGTATGCATCCGGACCACCATCAAGGATCTTTACATCACTTCGTTGCACACCTGCATTATCAGGTAAGCGTGCATCATCTAAATTAATTGCAACTTTTTCAGGAGTAATTTGTGTGCGACCTTCTGCCTGACCTAAACAAATAACAACATCTGGATTATGCTCTGCGATCAATGCCAATAACCGTTCAGCAGATTGCGCATATGTGACAGGCAAGATCGCGGTAACAATGTTGTCGCCACTAATCTGCTTAACGATCTCACCTGAGGGGTTTGATGTCGCTGTTCCGAAAGGCTCAAAACCTGTGAGCAATACCTTGGTCATACCTAAACCTTACACAGTACGAAGTTGATCGACAGTTTTTTGAACCCACAGCGATGTTTCAAGTGGAAGCACCCAACTGCCCTGTCCTTGAATTTTTTTACCAAAGTTTTCAATCATTAACATATATGGATCTACAGCTTCAAACTCTTCATGTAAATCACCTATTTGCAAGGTACTTGATGAATTCCATGATGTAAATGCTTGGTCTCCAACAAATGTGATTGTCTTATTCTCACCGGTAACAATTAGTGATTGCTTCTCCGGCATTTCGAATGATGCTAAACCTTTTGCAGTAATCGAGTCATTAATTCGCATTTGCCACTTGGTTGTTAAATCTATTCCTGTTGACCCTGCATTAACTTCACACTTTTCAATGTTGATTTGTGCGTTATCGCCAACTAATGCTGCAATTGCATGTAATGGATAGACACCAATATCAAATAGCGCTCCACCACCCATTTCAGGTGTTTGGCGATAGTTACCTTCTATAGTTGCTGGGAATGTAAAGGACGCGTCAATTGAAGTTATCTCTCCGATACTTCCACTCTTTACAAGTTCAACCATACGGATCATACGCGGGTGCCATCTAGGCCAAACCGCTTCAACTAATAATCGATCGCACTCTTTAGCGGTTTGAATCATTAATTCAACTTCTGCCGTATTCATTGCAAACGGTTTTTCACACAAAACATGTTTGCCGGCCTTTAGAGCTTTAACAGTCCACTCGCAATGTAAATGGTTAGGAAGTGAGATGTAGACGGCATCGACTAATGGATCATTCAATAATGCACCGTAGGTTTCATGAACCGTGATTGGGTTAAGTGCTTTAGAACGTTCTGGATCTCTGCTTGCAACTGCTTGAATTACAGTGTTTTCTGCCGCATGCATGGCCGGTGCGATGGCTGTGGTTGCAATCCAACCCGCACCAATTAAGCCCCAGCGAGTGTCTTTCACCGCAGTAGCACTGGCTTTACAGGGTGGCCGTTGGCAAGGGCTGATTCCTCAGCTGCCTGCATAATCGCCACAACATCACGTGATTGATGTGTGGTTACATTCATTGGGATCTTGTTATTCAAATATGCAACCACTGATTGGTGGAATGAGTAAGGAGTAACAGAATCATTCGCAATCACCTGCGATGAGCCATCTGCGCGGTGAATCGTAAGAATTGCAGGTAGATCAGCTGGCATCGCTCCTGCTGCAGGATCCCAGTTGCCGACAATGGCGCCCTTGGTTCCTAGTACATAGAACTTAGGTTTACGAGCTGCTGCTAAATCGCTGTTAGTAAATAGTGCGCGAGATCCATTAGTGAATGTCATTGATACATCTGCGTGGTCAGCATTTGTTACATGATTCCACATTCGCTTTTGGTTAATGCCGGTAACTGATGCGACCTCTCCTGGCATGATCGCCAAGATTTGATCGATGAAGTGACTTCCCCAGTCAAAAATCGCACCGCCTGAAACATCAACCATCGAATGCCAGAATGAACATGGCTCTGAATAACCACCAACAAAGCTTTCATAGGAGAACACTTCACCGATTGCGCCATCATCAATTAACTTCTTCATGGTGACAAAGTCATCGTCAAAGCGGCGGTTTTGGTAAACAACTAATAACAAATCTTTTGCGGCAGCCATTGCGATTAGTTCATCGCACTCTTGCACCGTAAGTGCCATTGGCTTTTCAAGGATTACATGTAGTCCGCGATTTAGGGACTCTTTTGCCCATGAGTAATGGCTGTTGGGTGGTGTTGAAATAACAACAAGATCAATTAATCCAGAATCAAGCATCGCTGTGGAGTCAGTAAAGGTTGTGATATCTGGTGCCAAAACTTTGGCCGCTTCCAGTCGATCCGGGTTTGTGTCAGATGCTGCTGTTAAACGAAGGCCCTCTGTAGCTGCAACTGCGCTGTTGTGCTGATCACCGATCGCACCGTAGGCAAGTAAGCCAACCCGAATAACTCTTGCCTGCTCTGACACGCACAACCCCTTTTGAATAGAAGAAAAGCCCTCGGTGTGAAAGGCACCGAGAGCTTAACTTGTGCGCGCGAAGGGATTCGAACCCCTAACCTTCTGATCCGTAGTCAGATGCTCTATCCGTTGAGCTACGCACGCCTATTTAGTTTTGCACAGCCTGCGCATCTTACCCGCTTTTCATTCAGTGCCAAAATGCCAAAACCAGCCGTAATTAAGGCACAAAAATCCCCGCTCACCTTGTAGCGCTATCGCAACAAAAGTTAGCGGGGATTTTCTACTGCTCTAGATTATGGCAACCAGGTAAAGCGACCTTCTCCAGTTGTCTTGCTATAACGTGCATCGGTTGCAGGTATCTCTGGCAACCCTGCGCTGTTCTTAGTAAAGCTTAAGAGATAATCATAGAGTGCCTGCTCATATGAGATTCCAAATCCGACCTTAGTTAGTTTCTGGAGAGTCGGATAGTTATCTCCACCATCTGCAGTGAATTGATTTGTGACAATTGTGACGGTTGGAGCACCTGCTACAACGGCTCCATCTTTCACAAGGGCGCGACCATCACTTAAAGTGATTTCCTTTACCCGTGTGCCAGGTGTCGTAACGCTTCCAGCATATGCTTCACCTGTTGGATTTGTAATCACAATTGCGGTACCAGTTCGTGAGCAAGAGACCTTCATCCCGCTAATTTGAAGGAACTGGCCACCACCTGATGTACTAACTGCGCACGATCTTTCAAAAATCTCCTTCAGATCAGCAGCGCTGACATTTGTCACAGCTACCAGGCGATTATCGAAAGGAAGTAGATCAAAGGTATTGCCTCGGTTAATGGCCCCGACTACACCTGTAGTAGGCAGCGTGGTACCACCACCTTGTCTTATACCTCCTCCGTTTTGTAGGGCTACAAGCGGATTAGCAGTTCCAGCAGCGGGCAGGCCAGCTGCAGCAGCTCGTTTGGAGTACGCCTGTATGAATGAATCAGCAACGAGATTTCCACCGTTGGTCTCGGCAGTTCTGACACCGAGCACAGTTGCACTGCCGCGATCTGTGGCCAAGACAATTTGACTTGATGCAATTGGATTAGTAAATCCGTTTAAGCAGGTTTTGAGTGGTTTTTCAACTGCTTCAACGATGCGCTTGTCCGGAGTGACTGCGTCTGTAATGCCAAGTGCTGTTGCGACGGAAGAAACGGGAATGACTCGTCGTGGATATGACGTGGTCTTGTCATAGGAAGTCAACTTGCCATTTTCATCAAATGAGACATCAAAGCGACCGAGGTAATTGTAGTTGCCCTTGGCGGTGATTAATGGAACATCGATACCGTTGGCATCCTTAACCATCTCTGGGTATTTACCGACAGGCTTACCTTCACCTGGAATGAGTTGGATACTTTCAGCAACAACTGGGCTGGTTAGTAGGTCATCGCCGCCGCCGGCGACAGCAATATCTACATTCTTCAGCAGCGCTACGATCTCCTTGTCGTATGCAACACCCTGCAGATGGCTCACCAAGATGATCTTATTGACGCCTTGCGCTTCTAGAGCCTCTACCTGCTTGTTTATCAGTGCCGCTGTGCTTTTAATATCTATGGTCGTAATTTTAGTTGTTCCTGGTGAGGAAATTGTTCGAAGAAGTGGAGTAACGGCGCTTACTACTCCGAAGATTGCTCCGGTTGCGTAATCTTTATGCACATATGACTGTCCAAGTTTTTTTCCGGAATGTCTATTGCGAATAATCGGCTCTGTCTTTACTGCTATGGATGACAGATCTGTGTTGTTAGTAAAATCTAAGTTACCTGAAAGGAACTGATAGCGAACTTTTTGTGTAAAGGCATTAATATAACGGTTGAGAAATCCTGTTCCGTAATCAAATTCATGATTTCCTAAGATGTGCGCGTCATAGGGCATCATTGATTGTGCCAGACCGTCATACACAGGGGTGGTCGAGTTACTATTAGCAGGCTCTGAACAAATCAGAGTCTTGCTGGCGAGGAAGGAATCTCCCGCATAGAGTGAGACCACGGCGTTGCCTGACTTCTTAGCTGCGCTAATTTCCCGCTTCATAACAGTTGAAAATGCAGCAGCACTTCCATAAATCAATTTTCCTTGGGGCAATGTATATGTCTGTTCAGGTAAGAGTGCAGACTCACCATCATTATTGTGTAAAATGGTTAACGTTACAGGACGCCCTGCATCTGTAAATTTAGCCGCATTGGCAAGTGACATCGGAGCAACTAGTGCGGTCACTACTAATACCGTAATGGCAATCTTGATTTTCAAAGTGTCCTCCATAAGATGTAAGTGGGTTTTGAGTGAACTTCATTCCTTCTTGAGAAGGGGCCTGCGTGGACTGGCAAGGTTAACTTTCGAGTGTGGTGGTTTCTGGGTGACTTTGGTTAACACAGTTCGAACTTTTAGTGACAAATGATGTTCATACGAGGGCGGTATTGGAGTAATTACAGGTGCGGCCCATCCTGGAGGCCGGTTACAAACCAGCCTGATTCAGTAATTCAGAACGGATTACGCTCTTAACCCGAGGTTTACCCTTTGCTTCACCCGCAGCAACCTCTGCTTCGTTGATCTTTTGCCAGTGATCCTGTGAAACAACGACTTGGTGGGTCAATAGCTCTGAGATGTCCCCTGCGCTCTTGGGGTGCTTCAGGTCAGAAACTAGAAGTTCCATAACTGCTGCTGCATCTGATTTATTAGTACCGATCACACCTGACGGCCCGCGCTTTGCCCAACCAACAACATACAAATTGTCTTTTACGCGGCCATCAGAGTTAACAACCTTGCCGTTTTCATACGGAACACCTTCGATGACGTGTGCTTGATATCCAATTGCGGTTATCACAAGGCCGCACTTAATGGTTACATCACCGTTAGGCGTTGAATACACAACTCCTTCAACACGATCTTTTCCAAGAATCTCTTTTGGAGTGTGCTGGAATAGAAATTCCATGGTGCGCTCATGTTCACTCTTTGGATTTTCTGCAATCAACAACATCGCATCCAAGTTGCTCTTCACATCTTTTTCAGGAGCATCTCCTGCACGAACAATCGCAGCTGCAATATCTTCCTTGTTCATGATTACATTTGTGTGTTCTAACTTTGGAAGTTCACGTAGTTCGGGGGAAGTGAATGCAGCATGCTCTGGTCCGCGGCGAGCGCTGATATAGACCTTGCGAATATTGCTCTGCTTGAAAGCATCAATTGCATGATCTGCAGTATCAGTTGGATCTAACTCACTTGGTTCTAACGCCAACATACGAGCAACATCCATTGCAACATTGCCCGCACCGATAACTATGGCCGTGTCAGCATCTAGTGGAGTATCAACACCAACAAAATCAGGGTGTGCGTTATACCAAGGTACAAAGACGGCTGCAGAGAGTGAACCACGTAGGTTTTCACCTGGAATACCAAGTGTCTTACCGTGTGAAGATCCTGTAGCAATAATGACCGCGTCATACTTTTCTTGTAGCTGGGCAACTGAAATATCGCTGCCAATTTCTACATTTGCAAATAATCTAAATCTTTCTTGGGATGCAATCTTTTCAAATACCTTAGAAACAGTCTTAATCTTTGGGTGATCTGGTGCCACACCGCTTCGAACCAATCCCCACGGAGTTGGTAAGCGCTCAATCATGTCTATTTCAAACACTCGATTGTCATCGGCAAGGTTTTGGAGAGCTTGCGCAGCAAAATAACCTGCAGGTCCTGCGCCAACAATTGCTATTTTAAATGTAGGCAACAGATCTCCTTGATTGGTATTACTTGCGGAGACGAGGAGATTTGAACTCCTGAAGGCTTTAACACCTTACCTCGTTAGCAGTGAGGCGCACTCGACCGGGCTATGCGACGTCTCCTCGTACGGGTAAAGAATACAACCTCTGGTGGGAAGCGTCTTACTTGCCTCGGCGAAGCCTAAAAAGTAAGCCTCCTGCGCCAATTACTAACAAAAAGATCAAGCCGAAGAGCCATCTGTTGTTATCTCTGGCAGCCGGTTGAATCTCATCTCTTGGGACATCAACTACTTGTTCAGCACCAACTGGTAATCCCTGAATTGTGTATGGGGAGTGATCATTGCCTACAAATTCAATGCTGAGTAATTGCTCGCCAGCCTTGGTGGCAAATTGATATGTGTTGAGATGAAACCACTCGTTGTAGATGCGCATTATTTTGCGCCCGTCTAGATAAACATGTGCATGACCTTCTCCCGGCATATGTTTCATTGATGCCATATCTGGACGCCACACGAAGTTATTTGTAACAACATGAACATTAAATCCGCCAGTTAGATCTTTCTTAATTTCTAGACTCGCCTGAGGCGCAGTTTCTTGCGCAATCTCATGAACAGAAGTAGCACCCGTTGTGTGCGCTTGAGAAGGGGTAATCGCTGCGACGGCCAGCATCCACCCGATCACGATCGCGGCAATCAGCTTCATTAGATAAATGTATTACATGTCTCCAACATAAAATACTCAATGTGTTTACCTTCTGTTCACTTCGCCATTTTAGGCTCACTGGATGAAAATACGTACAGTTGTTGTTGCACTGATTCTTCTGGGTTCTAACATTTCACCAGCTAACGCTGCGACAGTTACAGACAAAATTGTTTACAACAAAAAAACAGTAGTCACATACACCGTAGTAGATTCAGTGACAATGGATCCAAACGGTTGTAAAGATGTTTACATCAAGTACACAATTAATAAGTCTTACTTTTTTCCAAACGCGTACGTAATGTTTGGTCTCTATGCAAAAGATAAGAATGAAGCACAATCTGTTTACGTACAACCTGGCAATGGAAAAGGCGCACAAGGTAAAGATGCGTGGGTTGGCGAAAAGGAAATGATTTTTTGTGGCAAACCAAAAAGTTTCATCAATGAATACGGCGACAAAGTCGATGCCCCAGCTTTTACAAAGGGTAAGTACACATTTGTGGCCCGATTTATCGTTGTAAAGCCTAAATTGGTAACAACGCCTTCAAAGGAGATCGTCTTCACCGTTAAGTAGTACCTTTTCCCTAACCTCTTGTAGGCTAACTATGTGGAGAACTCAGATAAGGCGTTAGATAGAGGCGCAAAGCGTGTTTACGATGTTGCACCATCTGCAGCATTTGCGGAGTTCATGTCTACAGGCTGGGCGCCAACACCTTTAACTGGAATTCATCAAGATGAAGTAGTTGCACATTGTGTAACTCGCCGCGAGAAGTTATCTGCCGCCTTTACTGGATTACGTTTAGTACTTCCAAGTGGCGCTGCCAAGCAGCGCAGTAATGACACAGATTATTTATATCGCCCTCACACTGCTTTTGCTTACTACACCGGCGTGCAAGGTGTGGAAGCTAACCCTGATTCAGTGTTAGTCATGGAACCAAGTGGTTCAGGCCACGCTCCTATTCTCTTTATTAATCCTCGTTCAACTCGAGACACCGCTGCTTTCTATACAGATGCAAAAAATGGTGAGCTCTGGGTTGGTCGTCGCTTCACAACAGATGAAGCTTCAGAGCGATACGGTATTGAAGTCCGCGAAATTGCTGAATTAGAAAAGTTCCTCACGGGAAAGAAATCTGCTGCCCTTCATGGTTTTGATGAAATAGTTGATTCAACCGTTAAGGAACATTCACGTGATGGGGAATTACAGGAGTTTGTTTCAGTTGCTCGTCTCATTAAAGATGATTACGAAATTGCAGAGATGCAAAAGGCTGTTGATGCGACCCATCGTGGATTTAACGATGTAATTCGCGCATTGCCGGCTGCCGTAACAACCCCTCGCGGAGAACGAGTTGTAGAGGCTGCCTTCTTTGGGCGCGCACGTATTGAAGGAAATGACCTTGGCTACAACACCATCGCAGCATCCGGCTCACACGCATGTGTATTGCACTGGAACCGCAATGATGGCGCAGTCAAAAATGGAGATCTTTTACTTCTAGATGCAGGCGTTGAAGTGGATTCTTATTACACAGCAGACATCACCAGAACATTGCCGATCAGTGGAAAATTCACACCAGCCCAGCGCGCTCTATACATGCTTGTTTATGAGTCACAAAAGGCAGGTATTGCAGCGATCAAACCAGGTGAAAAGTTTTTGGCAATTAACAAAGCTAGTCACACAGTTTTGGCACAAGGATTAATTGATATGGGAATTATCAAGATGACTTTGGATGAAGTTATGGATCCGGCAGTTGGATTCCATAAGCGTTGGACACTGCACGGTGTTAGCCACATGCTGGGTATGGATGTTCACGATTGCGCTCACGCTCGCGCAGAACAATATCGGGATGGAATTTTAGAAGTAGGAATGTGTCTAACAGTTGAACCTGGTCTTTATATTCAACCTGATGATGAACTATTTCCTGCTGAGTACCGTGGAATTGGTATCCGTATTGAAGATGATGTTGTTGTAACAGAAGATGGTTGCCTTAACTTAAGCGAGCATATTCCTCATCACCCAGATGAGATTGAAGCCTGGATGGCTTCACTACGCTAACTGCAAACCAATCCACGCAGCAAACAAACCAATACCCAATGACATCACAAGGTTAACTACTGCCTCTTTATGTCGCTTTAATTCATAAGCAAGATAGATATCCAACATAAATGTTGACCAGGTTGTGAATGCTCCTGCAAAGCCAATTGCAAAGAGATCAAATCCTTCTTCAACTCTTCCGTAGGTTAAACCGAGAAGAAACGATCCAAGGATATTAACTGCAAAGATTCCATACGGTTTGGTTGTATAGGTGCGAATTTTTTGATCCACAACAAAACGCATAGGCCCACCCACTGCTGCTCCTAAGACAATGAGAGCCATCTTCATGAACGCACCGGTATCCACTTGCGCGCCAATGGCAGCACAACAATTACGGCGATGAGTGAGAGGAATACATTGCTTGCCAAAAACAGCATCCCGCCCTCAATGGGTTCAAGAGAATGTGCGGTAACTGCAGAAAACGTTGTAAAGCCTGCACAAAATCCTGGGAGTAGAAGTAGGCGTAATTGACTGATCCCGCGACGTTCCATTAACACCAATAAAGCAGAAGCTAAAGCCACACCTGCGACATTGGCGATTAACGTTCCTTGGCGATCATCAGGAAAGATTACGCCGATTCCGTAACGTGCAAGAGTCCCAGCGATACCGCCCACTGACACTAACACTAGAGTTTTCAGAGCGGTAATGCTTTCTTGCCGACAGTTGACACTAATCTGGTGATCACGCTGATTACTACCGCTGCAAAGATTGCAGCCCAAAAGTTTTCAACCTCTAACTTGTCACTCCATCGTGAAAGCAACATCAGCATCGATGCATTAACAACGACAAGAAATAAACCTAAAGTCAGAATGACTGCAGGAAGTGTTAAGAGCTTTAACAATGAACCTAGGGTTGCGTTAAGTAAACCAAACAGCAGAGCAACCCATAGGTATGTTGTGAGTCCACCTTGAACATTGATTCCAGGAATCAATACCGTGGCAACCCAAAAGGAAAGCGCCAATGCGGCCCAACGGACCAATAACTTCATGAAGAAATTATAGGCCTTCGCGCTTGCGGATCTTTGTACCTAACCAGCGAACTGGATCGTACTTAATATCTGCAACGCGCTCCTTCATAGGAATAATCGCGTTGTCGGTGATCTTGATGTGCTCTGGGCACACTTCAGTACAGCACTTGGTGATGTTACACATTCCAAGGCCATGCTCTTCTTGCGCAGTCTTTTTACGATTCTTCAACATATCAAGTGGGTGCATATCTAGCTCTGCGATGCGAATGAAGAAACGCGGACCAGCAAATGACTTCTTGTTCTCTTCGTGATCACGAACAACGTGGCAGACATCTTGGCAAAGGAAACACTCGATGCACTTACGGAACTCTTGTGAGCGCTCAACATCGATCTGTTCCATACGAGCTTCACCTGGTGCTAGATCCTTAGGGTGCTCATAAGCAGGGATTTCCATTGCTTTTTTGTAGTTAAAAGACACATCTGTAACAAGGTCTTTAATGATTGGGAATGCACGAAGTGGTGTGACAGTGATTGTCTCTTCTTCACCAAACGATGCAACCTGTGTCATACATGCAAGACGAGGCTTACCGTTGATCTCCATTGAACAAGAGCCACACTTACCAGCCTTACAGTTCCAACGAACTGCTAAGTCGCCCATCTGTGTTGCTTGAACACGGTGAATTACATCAAGGACCACTTCACCTTCGTTGGCCTCTACAACAACATCTTTAAGGCCACCATCAGTTGAGTCACCACGCCAAATGCGAAGTTTGATATTGCGCGCCATTAGTTGGAACCGCCTTTCGCAATTTCTTCCGGTGTCATGTATTTCTCCAGCTCATGAATATCAAAGAGGTCGAAGAGTTCTTTAGGGATTATTGGCAATACCTGTTCACGAATGTTTACCTGGTTGCCATCAAATGAGGAAATATTATTTATCTGACGCCATTTGTTGTTCATACCCGGGAAGTCATCACGTGTGTGACCACCACGAGACTCTTCACGATTAATTGCCGACTTTGCAGTTGATTCAGCAACTAACAACATGTTGTCTAGATCAAAAGCTAAGTGGAATCCTGGGTTAAATACGCGCCCACCAGTGACAGAAACATTTGCACTGCGCTTTCTAATTTCAGCAATCTTTGTGATTGCTTCCTTTAGTTCGCTACCTGTGCGAATAATTCCAACTAGGTTGTGTGTGATTTCCTGTAGTTCTGCGTGAAGTGAGTAAGAGTTTTCCCCACCTTCGCGATCAAAAGGTGCTTGAATCTTGGCAGCGGCAGCAGTAATTGCAGCCTGACTAACCGGATTTGCGCCATTCTTTTTTACGTAATCAACTGCGCCAATACCTGCACGGCGACCAAATACCAAAAGATCTGTCAAGGAGTTTCCACCAAGACGATTTGAACCATGCATTCCGCCAGCAACTTCACCAGCTGCAAATAGCCCTGGAACACCTACTGCTGCTGCAGTATCTGGCTCTACTTCAACCCCGCCCATGACGTAGTGACATGTTGGGCCAACTTCCATTGGCTCCTTAGTGATGTCCACGCCAGCTAGTTCATAGAACTGGTGCCACATAGATGGCAGACGCTTCTTAATTAACTCCGCAGGCAAACGCTTTGAAACATCAAGGAATACTCCCCCGTGTTCTGTTCCTCGGCCTGCTTTAACCTCTGAGTTAATTGCGCGTGCAACTTCATCACGAGGCAATAGCTCTGGTGGACGACGGTTGTTGTCCTGATCTTCATACCAGCGATCTGCTTCTGCTTCGTTGTCTGCGTACTTATCCTTAAACACATCTGGGATGTACTTGAACATAAATCGCTCGCCGTTGGTGTTTGTTAGAACTCCACCTTCACCACGAACAGATTCAGTTACCAAAATTCCACGAACAGATGGTGGCCACACCATGCCTGTTGGGTGGAACTGCAAGAACTCCATGTCAACCAGGTTTGCACCAGCTTTTAATGCAAGTGCATGTCCGTCGCCAGTACCTTCCCATGAATTCGAAGTAATCTTAAAAGTTTTTCCAACGCCGCCTGTTGCAATCACAACTGCAGGTGCTTCAAACAAAACCTCTTCACCGGATTCGCGCCAGTAACCGTATGCACCTGAAATCTTTCCATTCTCTTTTAGAATGTCGGTGATTGTTAACTCTGCGAAAACCTTAATTCCACTTTCCATATCACCGGTTTCGCGGCCATCTTTTTGTTGCAATGCAACAATCTTCTGCTGCATTGTGCGAATAAGTTCTAGGCCGGTGCGGTCACCAACGTGTGCAAGGCGTGGATATTCATGTCCACCAAAGTTACGTTGTGAAATCTTTCCTGCTTTGGTGCGATCAAAGAGTGCGCCCCATGTTTCAAGTTCCCAGATGCGATCTGGTGCTTCCTTTGCATGCAGCTCTGCCATGCGGAAGTGATTAAGGAACTTGCCGCCGCGCATAGTGTCGCGGAAGTGGACCATCCAATTGTCATTGTCATTGACGTTTCCCATAGATGCTGCGGCTCCACCTTCAGCCATAACAGTGTGGGCCTTGCCAAATAGGGATTTACAAATGATTGCTACGCGAAGTCCTGATTCACGTGCTTCTACAGCAGCGCGTAATCCGGCGCCTCCGGCACCGATTACAAGGACATCGTATGTATGGCGTTCTAGTGTCATAGTCGATTTTCCTTTTAGAAGAAGTAGAAGTTAGTCCATGCGCCAGTTGCAACTTGGCGAACATAGATATCGGCGAATGCAACAGCAGCTAATGAGAACCATGCAAACTGTTGATGTTTGTGATTAAGAACTGAAACCCAACTCCACAACTTGTAGCGAACAGGGTGCTTAGAGAAATTCTTTAAACGTCCACCAATTGTGTGGCGACATGAGTGACAAGACATTGAGTACAGCCACAACATCGTTGAGCTCACAAGAAGAACAAGTGAACCAACGCTCATGTGGCCCCACTCGCCTTCAGGGTTCTTAAATGAAATAACCGCGTCGTAGGTAAGAATTACATTAAGTAGCAAACCTGCATAGAAAAAGTAGCGGTGTGAGTTTTGAATAATGAGAGGGAATCGAGTCTCACCTGTGTACTTCTTGTGAGGTTCTGCAACAGCACATGCTGGTGGTGACATCCAGAATGAACGGTAGTAGGACTTACGGTAGTAGTAACAGGTCATACGGAAACCAAGAGGGAAGATAAGAATGATGAGTGCTGGTGATAATGCAAAGTTAAAAATTTGTGCGCTCACTGGTGTGAAGCCAAGAATTGTTGCTTCAGGAAGACATGCCTCTGACAAACATGGTGAATAGAAAGGTGAGATCAAGTGATCCTTGTAGTAATTAGCACCTTCAAATGCGCGGAAAGTCGCATAAATAACAAAAGAAATTAGAACTCCGAAAGTTACGAGTGGTTGTAACCACCACTTATCTGTGCGAAGTGTGCGCTCTTTAATCTTGGCGCGCGTTGGTGAAAAGACACCTGACATGTACAACTCCCCTGGTGAAAGTTTGATTGTTACTAGGGGCTAAGTCTCCTCCGGACATGAAAAAGTGGCTAGGTCTATACGCGCTTACGCGGTATGAACTCAGCCACAACTTCACAAAAATGGCGGAGGGCGTGGGATTTGAACCCACGAAACTTTCGTTTGCCGGTTTTCAAGACCGGTGCACTCGGCCGCTATGCGAGCCCTCCGTGGGAGAGATTACCCGAATTTAGCCCTAGCCAAAAATCGGCCAGATATTAGGCGGGAAGATCCAAGAGTTCTTCGATGATCTTTGCAACACCATCGGCGGTACATGGTTCTGCTATCCCTTTAGCAAATGATGGTGCATCTGGGTGGCCATCTGACATTGCATAAGAACGAGCTGCCCATTGAAGCATTGAGAAATCATTGGGATTATCACCAAAGGAAACACAATCCTCAGCAGTTAATCCAAGTCGCTTTGCCATCATTGCAAGTGTTGTTCCTTTTGAAATGTTTAATGCTGAGATCTCAATCAATGAATCTCTAGATGTTGAGTGGGTGACAGTCACAATGTCTTTTAATTCGCGGTGAGCAACTTCAACCATTTCATCAGATGTGAACTCATGGTTACTACATCTTCCCAGAATCTTTAACGCAGGACGCTTGATTGCATCTTCAATTTTGTCGACACCAACGTTGTCTAAACCAATATCCCATTTAGGAATGTACGCGATTTCACGGTGATAGTGATCATTGGATTCAACAGCAAATGACATTTCAGGCATTGCGATGCGCATGCGTCGAACAACTTCTAATTGTTCATCAACAGAAATCATCCACTCTTCAAGAACGGCATCATTCATCAAGTCATACAACATCGCACCGTTACAACATATTGCTTCACCAAAACCAAAGGCTTCCCGAATTTCACCCATCCAGCGTGGAGGACGTCCTGTTACAAAGAAAACATGCACACCTAAATCTCGCGCTCGTGTGAATACATCAATTGTGCGCTGGGAAATTACACCTTTATGCGAAACGATTGTTCCATCTAAATCTGTTGCAATTAGTTTGGGGCGTTTACTCACACCAGCTCAAATCGTGTCACACCCAAAAAGGGTTGTAGTGCTGCTGGAACATTTACTGATCCATCTGCATTTTGGTGGTTCTCTAAAATCGCAACAATCATGCGGGGAATAGCAACTAGTGTGCCATTAAGTGTTGCAACAGCTTTTGTGCCATCTGCATCCTTAAAGCGAATATTTAAGCGGCGAGCCTGAAACTCTGTGCAGTTAGAGGTGCTTGTGACCTCGCGATAGGCGTTTTGTGTGGGAATCCACGCTTCAATATCAAACTTACGGTTGGCGCTGGATCCCAAATCACCTGATGCAACATCGATAACTCGGTATGGAATTTCCATTGCATTGAGGAAATCTTTCTCCCATTGCAACAAACGTTTGTGCTCTTCCTTAGCCTGATCTGGATGGCAGAAAGAAAACATTTCAACTTTATCGAATTGATGCACGCGGATAATTCCGCGAGTGTCCTTGCCGTATGTTCCTGCTTCGCGGCGGAAGCATGATGAATATCCGGCATATCGGATAGGAAGCTTGTCTGCTGGTAGAACTTCATCCATATGCATTGCAGCAAGTGGAACTTCAGATGTTCCCACTAAATACACATCATCTTTTTCAAGGTGATAAACATTCTCGGCAGCTTGTCCTAAAAAGCCCGTACCCTCCATTGCTGCAGGGTTAACAAGTACTGGTGGAATTACAGGTGTGAAACCAGCCTTGTTTGCAGATGCAATTGCATAATTAACAAGTGCGAATTCCAGCATCGCACCAGCACCTGTTAAATAATACGAACGAGAGCCTGCAACCTTTGCACCACGTTCCGTATCAATTGCGCCAAGTAACTTACCTAGTTCGACGTGATCTTTTGGTTCAAAATCAAATGTGCGGGGTGTGCCAACATGTTCAATAACTACAAAATCTGCTTCTGTGCCAATAGGTGCTTCTGGATCTAAAATATTTGATAGCTGCATAATCAATTGCTTTGCTTGTTCTTCCACCTCTGCACGCTTTGAATCCGCGTCTTTTACTGCAGTTGCAAGCACTTTTGCATTTTCCAATAGGGCGGTCTTTTCATCGCCCTGTGCAGCACCAACAGATTTAGACAATACGTTTTGTTCTGCGCGTAATGTTTCAAATTTATCGAGCGCTGCGCGACGAATCTCATCAATTGCTAAAACTTTATCGACGATCGTTACATCTTCACCGCGACCCTTTTGAGATGCGCGTACGACATCTGGGTTTTCACGCAGGTACTTGATGTCGATCATTTACTTGCCTTTTCTCGTGGGTATGAGCCAAGGAATCGGATGTCTTCGCAGATTGCTCGAAGGCTTTCTACTGCCTCCTTCACAGGTGCATCTGCGATGTGACCCTCAGCGTCAATAATGAAATGGTAATGGCCAAGGGCTGAACCAGTCGGACGTGACTGAATAAAAGTTAGGTTTACTTCGCGCTTGGCAAACTCGGTCAAGATGTCGAGCAACGCACCAGCGTGGTCAACACCGATAAAGACAGCTAGTGAGGTGCGATCCCAACCGGTGTTCTTAGGAATTGATCCTGGCTTTGCAACCACAATAAATCTAGTAACTGCGCCTGGGTTATCACCAATGTTGTCTGCAATAACGCGAAGACCGTAGTGGGCAGCTGCAACAGGTGCTGCAATAGCTGCATCAAACTCACCGCGTGAAATCGCCTCTGCCGCTGCTGCAGTTGATGCTGTAGAAATTAACTCAGCATCTGGATAGTTAGTAGCAACGTAGTTGCGGCACTGTGCTTCTGCATGGGGGTGTGTAGCAATTCTTAAAATCTCTTTTTCATCGCCTTTAATCATCAATGCAAAAGAAACAGGCAAAGTAACTTCGCCAACAATTGCTAGTGGCTCTCCAGTTGCCAGCTCATCAAGTGTGCGAGCAACAACACCTTCAACTGAGTTTTCAATAGGAACTAGTGCGAAGTGGGCTTTACCAAGACGGACTGCATCAAGTGCTGCGGTAACGTTGGCATAAGGCATTAGGCGATCATTAGAAGAAGTGATCTTTTTAAGAGCCGCCTCTGTAAATGTTCCCTTGGGACCGAGATAGGCGTATGTACTCACTTGCTAATTGTACCCGAGTACCGACCTTGCAAATGACGGGGTATTTGTGATCAAGACATCAACACCGTTATCAGCGCAAAAGCGCATATCGTCGGCATCATCAACGGTCCACACGAAGAGATTGCGTGGATCTTGATTCAGATGTGGTTTCTGTCTAAATGCTGTAATTCCTGGGCCAATTGATTGTGCTGATGTAAACCTTCTCATCGCAAATGAATATCGGTCATGGAGTAGGGCAACAGTTTTTTGCTCAGGATCAATCTTCCTAATGTTTTCCAAAGCTAACCAGGAAAATGACATGACGTGGATATCTGCAACTGGTTTTTCTTCATGTAGCAATTGCATAACTTTCTTTTCTACCGCACTACCCGATGGCACAGGATGTTTAGTCTCAATTGCTAACTCTTTTTTGTTATCTCTGGCAAGAGTTAACAGCTCATCCAACGTGATTGCTTGCGGGTAGTGGGATTTGATTTCCTTAAAGGTTGAATCAGCAATCCGCGCACCATTACCGGCAATCCGTTGCATATCTGCGTCGTGCCACAAAACCAATTGGTTGTCTTTAGTTAACCGAACATCGCATTCAAAACCATCTGCGCCTTCATCTATAGCGGCCTTATAGGCAGCCATTGTTAACTCGGGATGGGCCACCGAGGATCCGCGGTGTGCGTAGATCTTCATCTTTGAAGGTTACACCGTTAGGCTTACATCATGAGCGCGCACTTCTTTGAAACCTCTGCGCGTTCGGCTATTGGCTTAGTGCGCCAGGGTAATGAAGACTCTGCTTTTGTATCTGCTCAGTTAATCGCAGTTGCTGACGGAATGGGCGGCCATGCCGCAGGTGAAGTGGCATCTCGCATCGCTATCAAGGTCTTAGAAAAGTTAGCACCAACACTTACTGCCGCAGATATAGATGAAGATTCTGTAGAAGATTTGTTAATGCACTCATTACATAGCATTGATGCAGAAATTGCTGCAGTTGCTGATGAAGAGATTGAAAAGCGCGGTATGGGCACAACCTTGACTGCACTACTTGTTCGTGACAATCGCATTGCCCTGCTCCATGTTGGTGATTCACGCTGTTATCGCTTGCGCGGAAACACCTTGGAACAACTCAGTAACGATCACACTGTCATTCAAGAACTACTTGATCAAGGCGCAATCTCACAGGCAGAAGCTGCTGAGCATCCACAACGCTCAATGTTGACCCAGGCATTGCGCGGAGATGGTGATGTGACCCCAGTTCTGCAAATGTATGAGGTTAAAAAGGGGGATCGCTACTTGCTCTGTTCTGATGGTTTATCTGGTGTTTTAACAGATAAAGAGATCAAAGTTGGCTTAAAGAAATCTGATAAAGATGAAGCAGTTAAGTTTTTAAATGATGCAACATATATAAATGGCGCACCTGATAATGTCACCATTCTGATCGCTGATATTTCAGATAAATCAACGACGCCATCACTCTTGTTAGGAGCAGCTCATGATTAATGTGTTGCTGGGTGGACGTTACAAACTTGGTGAAATGATCGGCACAGGTGGAATGGCAGATGTGTATGTTGCCGAAGACACCCGCCTTGCACGACAAGTAGCTGTAAAAGTATTGCGTAGTGATCTAGCACGAGATCCATCTTTTGTTGCTCGCTTTAGAAAAGAAGCACTTGCTGCTGCCGGACTTAATCACCCAGGGATTGTCGCTGTGTATGACTCGGGTGAAGAACCAGCGCCATACATTGTTATGGAGTTAATCTCTGGCCACACTCTTCGTGAACTCATTCATAAAGGTGAGCGTGTCCCATTAAAGCGCGCACTTGAAATTGGTGAAGGTATTTTGGCGGCCCTTGAATATTCACACCACAGTGGAATTGTGCACCGAGACATTAAGCCTGCAAACATCATGATCACAGATCATGGCGATGTGAAGGTGATGGACTTTGGAATTGCACGCGCACTTGCTGATCTGGGTGCCACGTTGACAAGTACCTGGAATATTGTTGGAACTGCGCAATATCTCTCCCCTGAACAAGCACTTGGTGAGGTTGCAGATCTTCGTAGTGATATTTACTCAACTGGATGTTTGTTATATGAAGTATTGACTGGAAAGCCACCGTTTAGTGGTGAAACACCTGTGTCGATTGCATACCAACATGTTTCTGGAGTTTTAATCGCTCCAAGCAAAATTGTTCCTGAACTTCCTGCGGGTATTGATACTTTATTAACAGTTGCACTAGCAAAAAATCCTGATGACCGTTATCAAACAGCTGGATTGATGCTTGATGATCTATACAAAATCGCTAGCGGAGAAGTTGTAACTACAAAGGTTGCAAAAGCCCCGATGTCGCGCCGCAAGGTTTTGATTAGTGCAATCAGTAGTGTTGCAGCCCTCGGCTTACTTGTCACAGGCGTGTTTATGGTTAGACCAGGTGTAGATCCTGCTGGATTACCGCAATTACCTAATGTTGTTGGTTTAACTCAGGCAGAAGCTGAAGCTTTACTTGGTGATTACATCGTCACCGTTACTCGAGCCCATGATGGCCAGATTCCAGAGGGTCGTGTTGCCAGCCAACTTCCACTTGCAACCATTCGTGTGCAAAAAGGTTCAGGTGTTGTGTTAACAATTTCAGATGGACCAGGAGATTCGATTGTTCCTATTGATTTAGTAGGCATGTCACTGATTGATGCCCGCACAGCATTATCTTCCGTTGGGTTGTTAGTAACAGCAACAGAGGCTGTGCCATCTGATGAAGCTCAGGGGACTGTTTTGAAGGTAACACCAGAACCTGGCTCAACAATTACTGCCGGTCGTGGTGTTGTATTACAAATTGCAAGCGGACAAGTATTGGTTCCTTCATTAATTGGAACAGATGCCTTGCAAGCTAAAACTCTCTTAGTTCAGGCAGGTTTCTTGGTCAACGAAGTGTTTGGTTATGATGCGAATCAGCCAATAGGTATTGTTATTCGTCAAGCACCAGATGCTGGCACAACTCAAACAATTGGTAAGTCAGTAACAATTACAATTAACAAAACACCGTAAATTACTTAGCGCTACCAACCACGGGTGATAAACCAACTGCGCGTTCGCGAGCGCCTTTATCTCCACACATCACTAACCAGTTAGCAAGCATCTGATGTCCATGCTCTGTTAAAACAGATTCTGGATGAAACTGCACACCTTGAATTGGAAGTGATGTGTGTTGCATTGACATTACTAATCCTGAATCAGTTGATCCCGTTATTTGTAATGTGTTTGGTACTGAATCTTTTTCAACACACAGTGAGTGGTAACGAGTTGCTGTAAATGGTGATGGAAGATCTGTAAGCACGCCTTCTTGCTTGTGATAGACAGGTGATGTTTTTCCATGAAGTAATTCAGGTGCTCTAGAAACCGTTGCGCCAAATGCAACACCGATTGCTTGGTGACCAAGACACACACCAAATAACGGAATCGAATGTTCGGCGCAGTACTTAATCATCTCTACCGATACGCCAGCTTTTTCAGGTGTGCCAGGTCCTGGAGAGATAAGGACACCGTCGTACTTGCCAGCTTCACTTGCCACGACAGCATCGTTTCGGACAGCGGTGCACTCGGCCCCTAATTGCTGCAGGTACTGCACCAAATTAAAGACAAAGGAGTCATAGTTATCAATGACAAGGATCTTGGCAGCCATAGGAGCATTCTCTCTCATGGTGTATCTTTTGCGCATGCCTAAATCAAAGCTACGTAAGAAGGTCGAAGAGCAGCGCGCTCACAATCAAGAGGTTGTTGTTCAGACCCCTCATGAGCCACTGGAGAGCCCACGTTGGCTTGCTCCAACAATGGTTGCAGCCTTCTTAATCGGTTTGTTCTGGATTGTGGTCTTCTATGTAACCCAGACTGAGTACCCAGTCCCTGGAATCGGTGCCTGGAACATGATTATTGGCTTTGGTTTTATTGGAGTTGGCTTTTCACTCGCCACTCGCTGGCGCTAAGCCTTTTTCACCTAGTAGTTACACCGTTGTAATTCGATCCACAGTGTGGGTAAAACCTGTGGATAACTTATCTCTTAGCCATCACTAACTGAGCTGCCACTACCCCACCAATTAATCCGCCTAGGTGCGCGCGCCAGTCAACCCCGCCCATGGCAAAGCCAATGACAAAGTTAATTCCAATAATCACAACGATAGATCGAATATCTGCGCCAATTCGTTGTCCAACTATTGCAAGTGCTCCAAATAATCCAAAGATCGCACCTGATGCGCCAACTGAGTAGCTATACACAGATGCAAAGTATGAAGAAGCAAGTGATCCTGTTAGAAGTGAAACAAAGAAGACGATAAAGAGTTTGTTCTTACCAAATGCTTCTTCGAGTGGGTTTCCTAAAACCATTAAGGAGTACATGTTAAAACCAAGGTGAAGAAGTCCTGCGTGAGTTAAGGCAACAGTAAAGAGTCGATACCACTCATTGGTTGCTTGTAAGTATTGGAAATTAGGAAGTACAAGATGTTGTTCGATTGATGGAACAACCATCTGCACAAGGTAAGCAGCGCAGATTACTGCGATTAAAGAGTAAGTGGCAGAACGCTTAAGCAACTGTAACGCTGTTGATCGTAATGTCAGTTGCTGGCTTGTCCTGTGCACCAGTCTTTGCAGTTGCAATTGCATCAACTACAGCCTGGCTTGCAGAATCCTTTACTTCACCAAAGATGCTGTGCTTACGGTTTAACCATGTAGTTGGTGCAACGGTAATAAAGAACTGTGAACCGTTTGTTCCTGGACCTGAGTTAGCCATTGCAAGAATGTATGGGCGATCAAAAGTTAGTTCGCCGTGGAACTCATCTGCGAAACGGTATCCCGGTCCACCTGTTCCGCGTCCTAGTGGATCTCCACCTTGAATCATGAAGCCATCAATGACGCGGTGAAAAATTGTTCCGTCATATAACTTTGCAGTTGTCTTATCGCCAGTGCGTGGATCAGTCCACTCCTTTGCACCAGTTGCTAGCTCAACAAAGTTTGCAACTGTCTTTGGTGCATGGTTTGGGAAAAGTTCAATAACAATGTCACCGAGTGATGTGTGAAGAGTTGCTGTTGATGACATGGTTTTCTCTTTTCTAGTTGTTGACGTACATGCGGTGAAGACAAACTGTGTGGAGACCAGGGGAATCGAACCCCTAACCTCTGCCTTGCAAAGGCAGCGCTCTACCAATTGAGCTAGGTCCCCGTATTAGAACGGGTGGGCCCAGGTGGACTTGAACCACCGACCTCTTCCTTATCAGGGAAGCGCTCTAACCAGGCTGAGCTATGGGCCCGCAGTAAAGATTTCTCTTTAAAGCGCGAAGTGCCAAGATTACCTTGAACTTCACTAACTCCCAAAACGAGCGTTAGGTCCTTTAACTCAGGATGCGAACCATACTAACTTTTCGCTGAAATCTCATCTTCGCCGTTCTTGGTGACAGATAGCAGGCTCACACCTTCATCAAGATTCACCAAACGCACACCCATGCTGTCTCGTCCAGTCTGACGGACCTCTGCTGCAGGGGTTCTCATGACAGTTCCAGCTGAAGTGATAGCAAGTACTTCATCCTCATCACGTAAAACCAATGCGCTAACAAGAGATCCACGTGAATTCTCATCAATCTTGGCGGCTTTAATACCAATACCACCGCGGCCCTGCAATCGATACTCATCGATTGGGGTTTTCTTTCCATAACCACCATCGGTGGCTGTAAAGACAAATGAATCCTTTGCTTGTTCGGCATTAACGCGAGCCATAGTTAACAAGTTGTCATCTGCGCGGAATTTCATTCCGATCACACCACTTGTTGAACGACCCATTGAACGCAGTGATTCATCATCTGCTGTAAAGCGCAGCGACATTCCTTTGGTTGATACCAATAACAATTCATCATCTGTGTTGATTAGGGATGCTGAAACAACTTCATCGCCAGGTTTTAATGTGATTGCAATTAATCCACCAGTGCGAGGAGAGTCGTATTCAATCAAAGGTGTCTTCTTAACAAGTCCATTGCGGGTTGCAAGAACTAAGAATGGAGAGATTGTGTAATCCTTAATTGACAAAACTTCTGCAATTTTCTCATCTGGCTTAAATGCCATCAGGTTTGCAACATGTTGTCCACGTGCATCACGTCCGGCATCTGGTAGTTCATGAACCTTGGAGCGATAGACTCGACCTTGGTTTGTAAAGAACAGCAACCAGTCGTGAGTTGATGCCACAAAGAAATGATCAACAACATCATCTTCCTTTAACGCCGCACCCTTCACGCCGCGACCACCACGACGTTGTGATCGGTAAAGATCTGCCATGGTGCGCTTTGAATATCCGCCACGAGTAATTGTTACAACAACATCTTGATCTGGGATTAAATCTTCTGCACTGAAATCACCTTCGCTTGCAACGATTTGCGTGCGGCGCTCATCGCCATACTTTGCAACCAATTCTGCAAGCTCTGTCTTAACAATTTCACGTTGGCGCTCTGGGCTCACAAGGATTTTGTTGAGTTCAACAATGTCAGCCATTAATCCGTCGTACTCGTCATTAATCTTTTGACGCTCCAGCGCTGCAATGCGACGCAGTTGCATATCCAAAATAGCGTTAGCTTGAATTTCGTCAACACTTAGCAACTTCATCAAGCCTGTGCGGGCCTCTTCAGGTGTCGTTGATGCACGGATCAGAGCAATAACAGCATCTAGGGCATCTAGTGCTTTGAGATAGCCCTGCAAGATATGAGCACGTTTTTCTTTTTCTGCCAAGCGGTATTTAGTACGACGAACAATAACTTCAACCTGGTGTTCGATGTAGTAACGAATAAATTCATCAAGACGCAATGTGCGAGGCACGCCGTCAACAAGTGCCAACATGTTTGCACCGAATGTGTCTTGTAATTGTGTTTGTTTGTAGAGGTTATTAAGCACAACCTTAGGAATTGCAGATTGCTGCAAAACAATTACAAGACGTTGACCTAAACGCTCATTACCTTCATCTCGAACATCTGCAATACCCTTGATTTTTCCATCTTTAACAAGCTCAGCGATCTTTAGCGCAAGGTTGTCCGGGTTAACTTGGTATGGCAATTCACTTATAACAAGACAGGTGCGCTTGTTAATCTCTTCGACCTGAACAACTGCGCGCATTGTGATTGATCCGCGGCCTGTGCGGTATGCCTCTTCAATACCTGTACGACCAACAATTAATGCTTTAGTTGGGAAGTCTGGACCTTTAACAATCTTGATTAATTCATTCAGTAATTCTTCTTGCTTCATCTCTGGATGTTCAAGAGAGTAAATAACAGCTTCGCCGATTTCACGCAAGTTGTGGGGAGGAATATTTGTTGCCATTCCAACTGCAATACCTGCGGAGCCGTTAACTAAAAGGTTTGGTAGGCGGCTTGGTAGAACTGTTGGTTCTTGTGAGCGGCCGTCATAGTTCGGGATGAAATTGACTGTGTCTTCATCAATATCTCGCATCATCTCCATGGCAATAGGAGATAGGCGTGCTTCGGTATAACGCATTGCTGCCGCTGGATCGTTTCCTGGAGAACCGAAGTTTCCGTTTCCATCGATCAATAAGTAGCGAAGTGACCAGTGTTGAGCCAAGCGAACTACAGAGTCGTAGATCGCAGTGTCACCGTGTGGGTGGTAATTGCCCATAACGTCACCAACAATGCGCGAAGACTTGTAATAACCCTTATCTGGGCGATAACCAGCGTCATACATCGCATACAAAACGCGGCGGTGAACGGGTTTTAAACCATCTCGAACATCTGGCAGCGCACGACCGACGATAACTGACATTGCATAGTCAAGATAAGAACGCGCCATCTCAACTTGAAGATCAACTGTCTCGATCTTGTCAAAGTTTTCTAGGTTGTTTGGGTTTAACTCATCCATTAGATATCCAAGAACCTAACATCTTTTGCGTTTCGCTGAATAAATGCGCGGCGTTTTTCAACATCTTCACCCATGAGTACCGAGAACAAATCATCTGCCGCGGCAGCATCATCTAAAGTTACGCGAACCAAAACTCGATGCTCTGGATCCATAGTTGTATCCCACAACTCTTTTGCTGGCATCTCACCTAAACCTTTGAAGCGTTGAATTCCATCATCTTTTGGAAGACGCTTTCCTGCAGCTACACCGAGCTCGATCATCCCATCTCGTTCACGATCGCTAAATGCATACTCAACCGGTTCTTTGCCAGCCCACTTCAGTTTATAAAGCGGTGGTTGAGCAAAGTAAACATAACCTTGCTCGATTAGTGGGCGCATGAAACGAAATAACAAAGTTAAAAGAAGTGTGCGGATATGTTGTCCGTCGACATCAGCATCTGCCATCAAAATAATCTTGTGGTAGCGAAGCTTGTCGATATCAAAGTCATCATGAACGCCAGTACCAAGGGCTGTAATTAACGCTTGAACTTCATTGTTTTGTAGAACGCGATCAATGCGCGCTTTTTCAACATTTAAAATTTTGCCGCGAATAGGAAGTACTGCTTGGTTACGTGAATCGCGACCACCCTTTGTCGAACCACCTGCAGAGTCACCTTCGACGATATAGAGCTCACACTTAGCAGGATCAGTCCATTGACAATCAGCTAACTTGCCGGGCATTCCGCGACCTTCAAGTAAACCCTTGCGATTACGGCTTAAGTCGCGTGCTTTACGTGCTGCAACTCGTGCTGCAGCTGCATCAATGCTCTTACGTACGATCTCCTTACCCTCTGCAGGGTTTTGCTCAAACCAGCTCGTTAATTCTTCGTTAACTATTTTTTGTGTAAATGTTTTTGCTTCAGAGTTACCAAGTTTGGTTTTCGTCTGACCTTCAAATTGTGGGTCTGCAAGTTTGATAGAAACAATGGCAGTTAAACCTTCTCGCACATCATCACCTGTTAGGCGATCTTCCTTCTTGCGGATAAATCCCTGTTCTTCGCCGAACTTGTTAACAATTGAAGTTAGCGCGGTACGGAAGCCTTCTTCGTGGGAGCCACCTTCATGGGTGTGAATGGTGTTTGCAAAAGTGTAAACAGATTCAGAAAAACCTGCATTCCATTGCATTGAAACTTCCAATGAAATCTTGTTCTTCTTATCTTCTGATGCAAAAGAAATGATTGATTTATGAGTTTCACCGCGGGTTGAATTAAGGTGCTTAACAAAATCTGCAATTCCGCCGTCATACTCATAGCGAACTGTTAGTTGTTCACCCTTCTCATCAACATGTCCATCGCGCATATCGGTAAGAGTTAAAATCAAACCTTTGTTAAGAAATGCCATTTCGCGAAAACGTGTTGATAAGACCTCAAAAGAAAAATCTGTAGTTTCAAAGATTTCCTTTGATGGCCAGAATTGAACTGTTGTTCCTGATTTTTTAGATTCATCACCTTTGCGCACTGGCGCTACTGGAACACCAAGTTTGTACTCTTGATACCAAAAACTTCCGTCGCGTTGAACAATGACTGAAAGATCTGTGCTGAGTGCGTTAACAACAGAGATACCAACACCGTGTAGTCCACCAGATACTGAGTAGCCACCATCGCCGAATTTTCCACCGGCGTGTAGAACTGTAAGAACAACTTCAAGTGCTGGCTTCTTTTCAACTGGGTGGATATCAACCGGGATTCCACGGCCGTTATCGATTACTTCAACCCCGCCATCGGCCATAAGAGTTATGTTGATTTCGGTGCAATGCCCAGCCAGAGCTTCATCTACTGAGTTGTCGACGACTTCATAGACCAGGTGGTGCAGGCCGCGTTCTCCTGTGGAGCCGATATACATTCCTGGGCGCTTGCGAACCGCCTCTAGGCCTTCCAGGACGGTGATGTTGCTGGCGTTATAGGAGCTCTCGGCCACGGCAACCCCTTTCCTAGAAAATCGGTTAAATCAGCCCTGAAGGCTTATGGAGAGGATAGACCTCTCGGAATGGCCTTATCCTAGTCATAAATGGCGATAATAAATAGCCGAAAAAAGCCCTGTGGACGGGCATAGCCGAACTTTGAGCGTGGAGTTGAGGGTTCCTAGTGGGCTAGCTCTAGTTGTAGGTGTCACGGGGGCCGCGAGCATTACGGATGGTGCGGACCCCTTTCTTCCAGGTGGGGGTTTGAGGCCCGATGATCACAAGGCGCTCAATGAGCACCCCGGTGGCATCTTTTTGAATCGTCGCCAACAAATCATTTGAAATTAACTGTAGTTGTGTGGCCCAAGCAGTTGATGAGCTTTGAATTGTTAACACATTTTCTAAAATTGAAATTGGTTGTGCGTGTTCTGAAATTTCTGCGCCAACAATCTTTTTCCAGTTAACAAAAAGATTTCCTTCGGCTAATCCGGAATCCCAATCGCGATCTGAAACCAAATCATTTAACACTCCGCCGATTAATTCAGGATCCCCTGGTTGTCCAACTCGCATTGTTGGTGCTGGTTTGTTTGGTTTTCTTGTAACGCCTGTTTTAAATGACTTAAAAAGATCTAGAGCTAAGTCGCGCTTTGTCATTAACTCTTTCCTTTCTTCACAACACTAGGTGTCACATAAAACTTTTGTGTGAGCAACTCTGCGGGTAGATCGCTTTCAACAGCTGCGGTAATAATTGTTTGCTCTGCAAGTTGTGTGGCTGACATTAATTGAATACGACGTGATGTATCAAGTTCGGCAAAGACATCATCTAAAATAAGAATGGGGGAAGAGCCTTCTGACTTTAAAAGATTGAAAGATCCAATGCGTAATGAAATAGCCATTGACCACGATTCACCGTGGCTTGCATATCCTTTTGCTGGAAAATCACCGATTTGTAAATGGAGATCATCGCGGTGTGGACCGATTAAGGAAACTCCTCGTTCAATCTCTTGGTAGGCAACTTCTTCTAATCGCGTAGTTAATACAGCGACATTCTCTTCGATGTTCTTACTGACACCGTCAGTGCTGCACTTATATGAAATAGAAGCTGGTTTAACCTCATTGAGGTTTGCGTAGTTTTTAGCAACCCAAGGGTTTAGGGCATCAATTAGAGCAATGCGTTCAGCGGTTAGCTCGGCGCCTAGTTTGATGAGTTGTTCATTCCAAGGAAGAAGGGCCGCGGCAGATGTGCGCGTTTTTAGTAGTGCGTTGCGCTGTTTAACCACACGTTCATAATCAGCAATAACCCCTGCTAAACGTGGAGTTCTGGTGATGAGTAAGCGATCTAGGAAATCCCTACGGTTGCCAGGTTCGCCGCGCACAAGATCTAAATCCTCTGGTGAGAAGTAAACAATTTGAATCGCGCCAAGCAACTCTCGCTGACTACGAGTTGGGTTGCCATTAATACGCGCGCGATTAGCTTTACTCGCATTGATCTCTAAATCAATTTGTAGTGTGCGATCATCTCGTTGAACTTCGGCGCGGATAATTGCTTGTTGATTACCCAGTGAAATAAGTGGCACATTATTAGCAACTCGGTGGGAAGAAAGAAATGCTAAATAAATTAAGGATTCAGCGATGTTTGTTTTTCCAGAACCGTTATCGCCGATAAAGGTGATGACACCTGGTTCTAGTTCAAGCTCTAGTGAGTTATAGGAACGAAAGTTGGTCAAGGCCAACTTGTTAATACGCACTAGAGGTCCTTAAAGGTTTTGCGGTTATGAGGCGTAGCGCATTGGCATTAATAGGTAGCGGTAGTTTTCAATGACCGCACCATCTTTATCGCTCTTACCCATCAAGATCGCAGGTTTGTTGGAGCCGGTAAATGAGATCTGAACAAATTTTGTTCCAACCGCATTTAAACCATCTGCAAGAAATGTTGGGTTGAACGCAATCGAGATCGCTTCTCCTGTTAACAAGATTTCAATTGCCTCTGTCGCTTGTGCTTCTTCGCCAGCACCTGCTTCAAGTGAAAGTGTATTGTTTGCAAAATCAAGACGTAGTGGGACTGTCTTGTCTGTAACAAGTGCCACGCGACGAACAGAATCTAGAAGTGTTGCAACTTCAATGAGGGCAGTTGTTGTCACCTCTTGTGGAAGTAGGTGGCGATATGGAGGGAATGTTCCATCCAACATGCGTGATGTCATTGTTTTTCCATCACCTGCAAAACCAGCTAAACGATCATTACTTGTGTTGGGTGCAAAGGAAAGTGAAACATCTTTAGAACCGGTGAGTGATTTAGCGGCGTCTGCAATTGTGCGAGCACGTAGTAGCGCTGTTGTTGAAGTGTTTGGCGAAGTTGGTGCCCATTGGATTTCGCGAACAGCTAAACGGTAGCGATCTGTTGCTGCAAAAGTAACTGTGTCTTCGTTGATCTCAACATGCACACCAGTAAGTGTTGGTAGTGAATCATCGCGGCCTGCAGCAATAGCAACTTGTGCAACAGCTGTTGCAAAGGTGTCACTTGCAACTGTTCCTGTTGAATCTGGAAGTTCTGGCAGGTTTGGATACTCATCAACTGAAAGTGTTGGAAGTGTGAACTTTGCACTGCCGCTAGTAACCGCAACGCGAGTGCCATCTAAAACAAAGGTGATTGGTTTATTTGGAAGTGAACGTGAAATCTCCGCAAGAAGTTTTCCTGGTACTAAAACCTTCCCTGGCTCTTTTACCTCTGCTGCAAAATGTGCCTTGCTTGCTGTTTCAAGATCAGATGCCGACAAGAAGACCTCGTTACCGGTTGCATCGATAACTATTCCAAGTAGCTCGGTTTTAATAGGGCGAGTTGATAGAGAGCGGGAAACCCAGTTAACCCCATCGGCTAATGCTGACTGCTCGACTGTAAATTTCATCTCTATCCTCGGCTTTTCTGTAATGTGGAAAGGTTATTCGCGTAACTGGATGTATGTATATAAAGGTAGTCGTAGTAACTAGAGCGATTTTCTGTGGGTAAGTTATAAAAACCCTGCTCGGTGCGGGGATTGGCTTTGTACAAGGTGTGAATAACTGGTGGAAAGGTGTGGGTATAACTCTGCTTCATATCAACCACACCCCTCTCTCCAATTAATCCACCGAGGTTATCCACGGTGTTGCCTTAATTCTCCACAGTTATCCACAACTTGTCCCCAACTGGGGGTAAAGAGTGGCAATTCGGACATAAAGCCCAAATCAACCGCAGTTCTATCTAGCTTGCTGCTTAATTCTGGTGGTGAGCTCGTTGACCTGGTTATAGATCGAGCGGCGCTCAGCCATCAGTTGACGGATCTTTCTATCGGCATGCATAACCGTTGTGTGGTCACGTCCACCAAATATTTGGCCGATCTTCGGCAAGGAAAGCTCTGTGAGCTCTCGACATAAATACATCGCGATCTGACGAGCATTAACCAACACCCGAGAACGGGATGTTCCGCACAAATCATCAATTGTCAGACTGAAATAAGCCGCAGTCTGAGCCATGATCGTTGCGCCAGTAATTTCTGGGTTTGTTTCATTAGGAATTAAATCCTTTAAAACAATTTCTGCCAGTGATAAATCAACACTCTGGCGATTAAGGGATGCAAACGCTGTAACGCGAATTAACGCACCTTCAAGTTCGCGGATGTTTGTTGAAATCTTGCTCGCAATATATTCAAGAACATCATCCGGAGCACTTAATTTATCTTGGGCAGCCTTTTTGCGAAGGATCGCAATACGCGTTTCTAACTCAGGTGGCTGGATATCTGTAATCAAACCCCACTCAAATCGAGAGCGGAGACGATCTTCCAAAGTTGTTAACTGCTTTGGTGGTCGGTCACTTGAAATAACAATCTGCTTGTTTGCGTTATATAAAGTGTTGAAGGTATGGAAAAACTCTTCCTGTGTTCGCTCTTTATTTTCCAAGAACTGAATGTCATCAACTAACAAAATATCGAGATCGCGGTAACGACGTTGGAACGCAGAAGCCTTATCGTCACGAATAGAGTTAATAAAGTCATTAGTAAACTCTTCTGATGAAACATACTTAATACGCACGTTTCCATAGAGTTCTTGGGCATATGCTCCTATAGCGTGAAGCAAGTGAGTCTTACCTAAACCGGACTCCCCATAAATAAAGAGCGGGTTGTATGCCTTGGCTGGTGCTTCTGCCACCGCAACCGCAGCTGCGTGCGCAAAACGATTAGATGCACCAATAACAAAAGTTTCAAAAATGTAGCGAGGGTTCAAAGTTGAGGTCTCTGCAGATTTTGAAACCGGCAAATCATCTCGGCCCATGCCAGATTTAGGAGTAACGAACTCAACTTCAACATCTTGAGATGGAGCGGCAACAACTTCCAAAGTTTCATCAACAGTTACTGCAATATTTGTGGTTGATCCAAGCTCGCGAGTTAAAACATCGCTCACAACTGTGCGCAGACGACTCTCTAAAACATCTTTTGCAAAAAGATTAGGGGCTGCAACCAATAAAGTTGTTTGATCATCGTTATGAAGTAGTCCTAATGGTTTTGTTAACTGTAAAAATGCTCGATGTTGCGGTGCGTTGATTGCAACCTCTTCAATTACACGGCCCCAAAGGGTGGGGAGCTCAACTTCCATAACGCTCACCGAGGCCTCAATTCCTTAGAAAAACTCATCCACAGGGTTATCCACAACCTGTGGTCTAAACCCCAGGTTGAGCCCTGCAATTCCCCCCAAAAGCGATCTACCTGTGGAGGGGGAGTGAAAAGTAGAGCGGTTTGGCAAAAAAAGCAACTGGTTATCCACAATCACCCCACCCCTGCCATCAACCTGTCGCCAGTTTGACCGGCTTATCCCCAGACCTCTACCGTTACCTCCTTGCTTCCCCCGTATTTCTGGCCCGCAGTAGAAGTTCATTATTAGGAGTTTTCAATGACAAAGCGCACCTTCCAACCCAACACACGTCGTCGTGCCAAAAAGCATGGCTTCCGTGCCCGTATGGCAACCCGTGCAGGCCGTGCAGTACTTGCTGCTCGTCGCGGCAAGGGTCGCGCCAAGCTCTCTGCATAAGGGTTCATAACCGATACCCGTGCTTGCAAAAAGCGCACGCCTTACCGAGAGCGCCGATTTCGCGCGCGCAACAAAGAGCGGATTGAGATTTTCAACTCAAAACTTTGTCGGATATCTCTACCAAACTAACCTAGATCAACCTGCTCGCGCAGGATTAATCATCAGCAAAAATGTTGGCGGCTCTGTAACCAGACACCGCATTGCTCGCAAAGCACGGCACACGCTTCGAGAGATCTACCCACAACTACCAACCGGTGGCTTGTTAGTAGTTCGAGCGCTCAACAGCGCACATGATGCAGATGTGGCAGATGAAGTAACAAAGATTGTCGGACAACTCCTAAAAAAATTGTCCGAGAAGGCTAATCAAAAGTGAAGCAATTATTGATCGCACCTATCAAGGTGTATCAAAAATGGATCTCACCAATGTTTGCGCCACGCTGTAAGTATTACCCTTCATGTTCTTCATATGCCGTCACAGCAATCGAGACATACGGACTCAAAGGTATTGCAATGAGTGCGTGGCGTTTATTGCGTTGTAATCCATGGTCACACGGTGGTGTTGATTATGTAGTTCCGAAAGAGAAGGTAGTTATTTAATGGATAGCATCCTAAAACCCTTATATATCGCTGTTTCTTGGGTTATCGTGACAATTCACGATTTATTAACCCCGATCTTTGGAACAAACAGTGGTGTGTCATGGTCACTAGCAATCATCGGTCTTGTAATCATTATTCGTATTATTTTAATCCCACTTTTTGTTAAGCAGATTAAGTCTCAGCGTGCACTAACCGCCCTTCAACCACACATGAAGGAAATTCAAAAGAAGTATAAGGATGATCGTCAAAAGCAATCAGAAGAGATGATGAAGCTCTATAAAGAGCACAAGACAAACCCTCTTGCATCATGTTTTCCAATCTTGGCGCAGGCCCCAATCTTCTTTGCACTCTTCACTGTGCTCAATGGAATTGGAAAGAATCCACCCGTTAAGCACGGCGTTCTTTCACAAGAAGATGTTGTAAGTGCTGCCCAAGCTGAGTTCTTTGGTGCACCAATTTCACAAACATTCTTAGGTTCAGACATAACGACAGTAAAGCTTGTCACAATTGTTTTAATTGCATTTATGTCATTAACAACCTTTACAACCCAACGTCAATTAATGACAAAGGGAATGCCAAAGATGGATTCATCAAATAACATGATGTTGCAACAACAAAAAATTATGTTGTATGCATTCCCAGTAATTTTTGCAATCACCGGTGTTAACTTTCCAGTTGGTGTTTTGATTTATTGGTCAACAACAAATTTGTGGACATGGGGGCAGCAGTACTACGTGATTAAGCGAAACCCAACGCCAGGATCACCGGCATTTGAAGAGCTTCAACGAAAGCGCAATAAGAAAAACGGCGTTGTTGAAAGCGATGAGACAAAGAGTTCTGAGGGCACAACGATCGAAGAAAAAGGTCAGCGCCAGCAGCCAAAAAAGAAGAAAAAGAAGAAGTAGACAAAACGGACTTATTACTACAATCCCGACAAAGGGGGCATCATGGCAAAGAGTAAAGTTGAAGAAGCACCTGTTGAAGCAACAGAGGCCGTAGAAGCGAAAAAGGCACCTAAAGGTGTGGCACGCCTAGAGGAAGAGGGCGACATCGCCGCTGACTACCTAGAAGCACTCCTTGACATTGCAGATCTTGATGGCGACATCGATATCGATGTTGAAAACGATCGCGCTGCTTTGGCCATTGTTGGCGGAAAGCTCAACCACCTCGTAGGCCGCGATGGAGAGGTTTTGGATGCTATCCAGGAGCTCACGCGCCTTGCTGTGCAGACCTCAACAGGAGATCGCAGCCGTTTGATGCTTGATATTGATGGATTCCGCGCTGGGCGCCGCAAGGAGCTCAAGAAGTTGGCCGAGGATATGGCTGAAGAGGCAAAGACCACCGGAAACTCAATTAAATTGAAGCCAATGAACGCCTTTGAGCGCAAAATCATCCACGACACAATCCAGGATCTAGGCCTTAGCAGTGAGTCAGATGGCGAAGATCCAAACCGTTTCGTCGTTATCTATCCAGCCTAAATCGTGGAGGTTTCACGTGAAACCCTCATCACGAGGCATTTTCCAGATGTTGAGCGGGTTCACGCCTACGCAAAATTCCTAGAAACAGCTGGAATTGAGCGTGGATTGATCGGTCCCCGCGAGGCAGACCGCATTTGGGAGCGCCACATCTTTAACTGCCTACCAATAACCACCCTCTTCACAGAAGGTGCCACCGTCTTTGATATCGGCTCTGGGGCAGGACTTCCCGGAATTGTTATCGCCCTGGCCCGCCCAGATTTAAAGGTAACCCTGATTGAACCCCTCGAGCGCCGCGTGGAGTTTCTCCAAGAGGCGGTCGTTGGCCTAGACATTGAGGTAATCCGCGGCCGTTCCCAGGATGTGAAGGCAACAGCTCACTATGTGACAGCCCGAGCTGTTGCTCCACTCGAGAAGTTAAAGAAAATCAGCTGGCACCTTTTAAAAACCAATGGCTCACTATTGGCCATGAAGGGTGAAAAAGCCCAAGAAGAGATGAAATCTGTGCCAAAAACGATCCTCCACGAGGTAAATCTGGAGGGAATTGAGCTCAGTCGGATAGTTGAAGTTAAAAAAGGTGCTTAACTACCCACGTGAATGATTCACGTGAAACAAAGAAGGTAATTGGCACCCGCCGCCTTAAAGAGGCGATGGCACAACCGGCCTCCCTTCGAATCCTCACCGTAGCCAACCAAAAAGGCGGGGTAGGCAAAACCACCACCACGGTCAACCTAGCTGCTGCCCTTTCTATGGGTGGGCTCAAAGTTGTTGTTATTGATCTAGATCCTCAAGGAAATGCATCCACGGCACTCGGTGTTGAGCACCAAGACAACACAGGAATTTATGAAGTGTTGATGGGTGAATCAACAATGTCGAAAGTAATTCAAAAAGTTGCAGGCTTTCCTTCACTTGAATGCGTTTCATCTAATACTTCACTTGCACAAGCAGAAATTGAACTTGTTCCAATGGTTGCGCGCGAGATGCGTTTGAAAGAAGCAATCGAAGAGTTAGTTGCTAATCGCGCAGCGGTTGGCGAAAGAATTGATTACATCTTTATTGATTGCCCACCATCACTTGGACTATTAACTATCAATGCATTTACAGCCGCAAAAGAAGTTTTAATTCCGATTCAATGTGAGTACTACTCACTTGAAGGATTATCACAACTTTTAAAAACTTTTGAATTAGTAAAGAAGCGTTTGAATCCAACACTTAAGTTGTCAACACTAGTTTTAACAATGTTTAACAATACAAACCTTGCAATTGATGTTGCTAATGAAATTAGAAAACATTACCCAAATGAATTGATTGATATTCCAATCCCTCGCACTGTGCGCGTTTCAGAGGCTCCAGGATTTAAACAAACAGTTATGACATATGACCCCGGTTCACCCGGAGCTATTGCCTATATGGCTGTTGCTCGCGAACTAGCAGAGCGCGGAAAACCTTTTGATTCAAATGTTGTTTCAATTAATTACAAACGTGAAGGTGAGATCGCTTAATGGCACGTCGCGGTGGACTTGGAACAAACCTTGATGCATTAATCCCAACATCATTAACAGTTGGCGACAAAGAGGTTGGACAGCAAAACGAAGTTGCCATCAGTGCGATTTCACCTAACCCTCGTCAACCTCGCACACACTTTGATCCCGTCGCACTTGATGAATTGATCGCTTCAATAAAAGAAATTGGAATTTTGCAACCACCTGTTGTGCGCCAAACAACTCCTGGCAAATATGAATTAATCATGGGAGAACGCCGCTTCCGTGCGGCAAAAGCTGCGGGATTAAAAACAATTCCGGTCATTATTCGCCAAACACCGGATAATGAACTACTTCGTGAAGCACTCATTGAAAACATTCATCGCAGCCAACTCAACGCACTCGAAGAGGCCGCCGCCTACTCACAACTTCTGACCGATTTTAATTGCACACACGATGAGCTTGCACAAAAACTTGGACGATCCCGCCCATTGATTTCAAACACAATTCGCTTAATGAACCTGCCAACATCTGTTCAACAAAAGTTGGCATCAGGTGTTCTATCTGCCGGTCATGCTCGAGCACTTCTTGGATTAAGTGATGCAAGTGCGATTGAAAAACTTGCCTCACGAATTGTCACTGAAGGTCTATCTGTCCGTGCAACGGAAGAAATCATTTCCTCAGGTGCTCCTAAAGGACAATCTGCTAAAAAGCCTAAGCAGACAAAGTCGGCTAGCCCAGAACTACAAGAAATTGCAGAGCGAATTGGTGATGCCCTAGATACCCGAGTTTCAATTCAAGGCAGCGCGAAAAAGGGAACAATTGTTATTGAATTTGCTGGAGCAGAAGATTTGAAGAGAATTACAAAGGCGTTAGAAAACTAACCCTTTAGTTCAAAACCTTTACGACTTGCCATCTCTTGCTTGATAACTCCACCCAGTGCTTTCACACCTTCACGGATGCGCTCTGGTGTTGGGTAGCAATAGGACAAACGAAGTGACCATGAACCAAAACCATCTGCATAAAAGGCAGTACCTGGAACATAGGCAACCTTTGCAACAATCGCCTTGGGCATCATCGCTGTTGTATCAATTTCAGGTGGCAAAGTAACCCACACATAAAAACCACCACCAGGCTTTGTCCATTGCGCAGTTGCTGGGAAGTGTTCATCTAGTGATTCCAACATCGCATCACGGCGGACCTTATAGAGCTCACAAAATGATGCGATCTGATCGCGCCATGGTTGATCAGCTAGATAACTAGAAATAGTTAACTGTGTGAAGTTTGAAGGACACAAAATCGAGGATTCACTAGCGACGATAAGCTTTTCCTTCAATGAAGGTGGCACTAGCGCCCAACCCACACGCAATCCAGGTGCGATTGTCTTTGAAAACGAGCCCAAATAGATCACGTTTTCAGAATCTTCAGCACGCATTGCATTAGGAGATGGCTTATCAAATCCGAGCAAGCCATAAGGATTGTCCTCAACAACGAAAATTCCCGCTTCACGGCAAATAGCCAAGATTTCTGTGCGACGAGCTGCAGGCAACAACACACCACTTGGATTTTGGTAATTAGGAATTGTGTATAAAAACTTAATTTTGCGACCAGTAGCACGAACGGTCTTGATTGCCTCTTGTAGCGCAGAAGGCACTAATCCATTCTCATCTGTTTCAACGTGGACTACAGATGCTTCGTATTGGTGGAAAGTGCCAAGTGCACCAACATATGAAGGTGCTTCTGCAAGAACAACATCGTGTGGGTCTAAAAAGATGCGTGAAATAAGGTCTAAAGCTTGTTGTGAACCAGTTGTAATTAAAACATCATCAGGATTAGCACGAATACCTTCAAGTGCCATAACTTCACAGATCTGCTCGCGCAGTTTTGGATGTCCTTGACCATTTCCATACTGCAACGCTTCTTGTCCATTGTTGCGAACAAGATTGTTAATAACATCAGCCATCATTCCCATGGGAAGTGCTGAAAGATTTGGCATGCCACCCGCAAGCGAAACAATTTCTGGACGAGATGCAACAGCAAAGAGAGAACGAATCTCACTTGGCTTCATTTGAGCTGCTCTAGATGCAAATCTTTCCTCAAGATTTTGAGGTGCACCTGTTGAGAACCGTTGCGTTATCTCTGACATGGCCTAAGTCTGTCACACCCAAGGGAATGCTTGAGCGTTATTTAGCGGCGGATGCCGGCTTTGCGAAGATCAGAGATGCGTAAAGTTCCAGTCTTTGCATCATCTTCAGCAGCTAAATAAAGACGCTGAATCGCAATAACCAACGCTTCGGCAATCACATCTCGAAAATCTGGCCGAGAAAGACGGCCCAAATCACCAGGGTTACTTACATATCCCAAATCAATTCGAACAGTTGGCGCCATTGTCATACGTAGTAAATCCCATGTCTTGGCATGGGTGCGGCAATTAGTTAAATCAGTACGGGCACATATCTCTCGTTGTACTAAGGATGCAAATCTTTCACCAACAATTGAATGCACACCATGTGCATCACTGCCATAGAAATATGTTGCAACACCATGTGCTTTCTCATTTGCGTAGGAATCAACATTTAAAGAGATCATTAAGTCAGCACTACTTTTATTACTAAATGAAATTCGTTCTAATTCTGAAGGATTATTTGTTGCACCACGTGTCAGGAAAACAGAAGCACCCAGTGCAAGTAGACGACCCTCTGTGCGGACTGCAACATCATAAACAAGTTGATCATCACCATCAGGGTTTAAAACAATAACTTTATTTGCCAGTGCAGGTCCACGACTTTGCTGCATTGCATTTTGGCGAAGAGTTGAAGGCACTCCTCCAGAAACAATCTTTGTTAAACGAATCAGGGCGATGATTGTGGCAGGACCACATTTTCCATCAATAGTTGCACCAACAGATTTTTGAAAATCTTTAACAGCCAATTCAGTGTGCGGACCATAAATTCCATCAACACGACCACAATCAAAACCCATTTCAGTTAAACGAGATTGCAATGCGGCAATGTCATCACCATGCATCAACGGCGATTCTTGCAAGTACAAAGAACGATCCCCGAGTTTCCACTGCGCCTCTTCTAATGCTCGTGCAGTGACCGCATCAACAAAACCCGTGACATCAAGGCCACGGGCTTGTTGAAATGAGCGGATCTCCGACTCGGTTAAATCTGACATGAATTTATACGAGGAAGCTTTCTAACTCTTTAAGTAGTGCTGGCTTTGGCTTTGCGCCAACAATCTGCTTCACAACTTCGCCGTTAACAAATACATACATAGATGGAATTGAAGTAATGCCATACTTCATAGCAATTGCAGACTCTTCATCAGTATTGAGCTTTACGATCTTTAGCTTTGCGCCATGCTCATCTGAGATTTCCTCAAGAATTGGCCCAACAGCACGGCATGGACCACACCATTCAGCCCAGAAATCAACCAAAACAGGGGTGCTGCTCTTGAGAACATCTGCATCAAATGATGCTGTCGTTACCTTGCTCGTTGCCATCGTTTGCTCCTTATTTGTCAGTTAGTTAAAGATTACTAGTGGGCTAAGAATTTTTCAGCATCAAGTGCTGCCGCGCAGCCTGATCCAGCTGCTGTGATTGCTTGACGGTAGGTGTGATCAACTAAATCGCCGCAGGCAAAGACGCCTTTTAGGTTGGTGCGAGTTGAGCGACCTTCACAGACCACATAACCCTCACTATCTAAAGTAATTTGTCCGATTAATAATTCGCTGCGCGGAATATGTCCGATTGCAACAAACAAACCAGTAAATGCGCGTTCTGATTCTGAGCCATCAATAGTGTTGCGAAGTTTTAATCCTTCAACCTTGTCAGCGCCAAGAACATCAATTACTTCTGTGTTCCAGACAAATTCAATTTTAGGATTAGCTTTTGCGCGCTCAGCCATAATCTTTGATGCACGTAGTTCGCCGCGACGGTGAATCAAAACAACCTTGTCCGCAAAACGTGTTAAAAATGTTGCCTCTTCAACTGCTGAGTCTCCGCCGCCAACAACAGCAATTGTTTGTCCACGGAAGAAGAAACCATCACAGGTAGCACACCATGAAACACCATGGCCAGATAAACGCTTTTCATTGACTAAACCAATTTCGCGATAGGCACTACCTGTCGCAAGAATTACAGATTTTGCTTTCACTGTGTTTCCTGAACCATCCTTCAAAATCTTTATATCTCCAGATAAATCCATTTCAACAATGTCATCTGTGATTAATTCAGCACCAAAACGCTTAGCTTGCTTGCGCATGCTGTCCATCAAATCTGGACCCATCACACCATCTGTGAACCCAGGAAAGTTTTCAACCTCTGTTGTCTTCATGAGTGCGCCACCTGCAGTGACAGAACCTTCGTAGATGATTGGATCTAACTGCGCACGTGCTGCATAAATGGCAGCGGTATATCCGGCAGGACCTGATCCAACGATTACTACATTTCTTACTTCACTCATGATGCCCCCTAGGCCCTGAAATCTATTCGTTTTCTTCTGTTTTTGCTGAACGCCGACTAATTGAACTGCCCAAGTGGCGAATCATTGAAATCTCTTCAATGTGAAGCGCTTTTGCCGCCAGGATGTAGGTAAAGAATGCGACGACCATCACAACTAAGAGTTCGCCAGCACGTGCAGCACGTGACATATCAAGTGCGAGCCAGGATATGTATTGGGTCATAGCAAACAATGGAAGCATCGCAAGGAGAGAGGCAATCAATAAACGTATGTGTTGGCCCAAGAACTCAGAGAGTGCAAGCTTACCAACATGTTTCTTTAAAAGCCCCAAGGTTACAAATAACCCAACCAAATAACTTGCAGAAAATGCGACACCCAAACCAACTGTTATCCATTGTGTTTTTAGGAAATATAAGAAGAAGTAAGACATAGCAACAGCGAAAACATTGATTACTAAAATTGAGACTACTTGAGTTTTAGTATCTTCAAAGGCGTTAAACCCTCTGATTAAAATTAAGTTGATCGAAAATGCAACCAAACCAAAGCTCAGTGCGGATAAAACATAACCGATATAGCGGGAATCATCATTAGAGATTCCAATGAAGATACTTTGTGTGATCAAAGGACCAAACAACAAGAAGGCAACAGCACTCGGAACGGTAATCACACCAACTAAACGAATTGCTCTAATCAATTGTGCTTTTACTTCATCACGCTTGCCATCTAAGGCCAGCTTTGAAATGTGCGGCAAAATCGCGGTAATGATCGAAATGGTGACAATTGAATACGGCAACAACATAACAAAGTAGGCATACGTATATGGGGTGTAACCAACACCTGTTACAACACCTTCTTGCGCACTTCGAACAGCTGCTGTTGTTGCAACATTTACCGTTACTAAATAACCAAGTTGTGAAATCAAAACATAAACCAAGGTCCAGCCCGCCAAGTTAAAAGATTTACCTAAACCAGAAACACCTAACCTTGGTTTTATTGAGATTCCAAGTTTTCTAATGACAGGAACTAGAACTAATGCTTGAACAACGACGCTAAATGTTGTGCCCCAGCCGAGCAGTGCGACCTGGTTAGAGGTAATGCTGGAGATATCGATGCCCGGTGAGAACAGTAGGAATCCACCAAATAGGGCGATTCCAACCAGGTTATTGGCAATAGGTGCCCACATCAGCGGCCCAAATGAACCACGGGCATTGGCCACTTGGCCGAGCATTGTAAATAAACCAAGGAAGAAGATTTGTGGCAAGCAGTAGCGCGTAAAGGCAACTGCGATCTCTTGCTCAGTTTCAAAACCGGTTGTGAAAAACTCTGGTGCGTAGAGTCGAACTAGAGCTGGCGCAAAAAACATTCCGAGTGAAACAAGCACCAGCAGAATAAGCGAGATTGTTGTAATTAAACGTGAAGCAAAATCATCCCCACCATCTTCATGATCAAAAGATCTAACTAATTGCGGAATAAAGATTGCAGTTAATGCCCCACCAACAAGTAAGTTATACAAAATATTAGGCATTGTGTTTGCAACGTTGTATGTATCTGCAAGCAATGTTGTTCCAAGAACGGCAACAATTAAAATTCCACGAACAAAACCAGTAATACGAGAAATAATTGTGCCCAGAGCCATAATTCCTGAAGCACGGAAGAGTTCGTTAGATTTCACTTAACCCTCCTTCGGACTCGGCGGACGCTTTGTGCAACACCTGCCAATAGAAGAAGTATGGCCGCACCTGTCGTAAACCAGGTAACACGCGAGTCAATAACAGTTGAATTTAATGTCAGTATCGCCTCAGGGACGATTTCATTACCTTCGTTATCAATGATTTGCGCCGAAACCGTTGTCTGGCCTGGAGCTATTACATCTACAACCATTTCAAGCTGACTTTTAGATTGTGCTGGAATTGTTATCGCATCAAAACTATCAACAACTACACGTGAGTTAATTGGCAACATTTGGATATTTACAGTCACATCAGTATCAAACTCATTAATGACTGTCACGGGCAACTTCACATTAGCTGTTGTGATCTGATACTTACCGCTATTTATGCGCAACTTATTAACCATCGCATCAACTGCTGCGCGGGCGCTATAGGAGTAAAAATCACGACTATCTTTATCAAGCTTTGGAGACAGCAACTTTGAAAGTTGAGCTCGCAGAGTGATTAATTCGGGATCATTAACTACTCTAGAAAGCTTTGTTAATGCTTTGCGATTGTCACCATATGCCTTGCGCAGTGGGAAACTAAGCCCAGATTTACCCGTGCTCCAACCACCATCTGGTTCGCTGCGTACTGTGCGACCAAGTGCTGCCTCTAATTGTGTTTTACCGTATGCGTAGTAATTCTTTAACTCACTCGGTGCTAAACGTCTTGCAAGTGAGACATCTGGATTTCCGTAAGCAAGTGCAACTACTTGCTGTCCATATGTAATTTGTCGAAGCTGTTTTAACCAGGCAGCAGCAATTTCTTTGCCGGCAGGGGCTGCTTCTGTGGCTAATGTGTAATCACCAGTCATTGCAATAACTTCATCAATGAGCGCTGGATCAATTACCCACGTTTTGTTATTTGAACGCGGCGTATACACCAATTGTCCGAGTGCACCAGATGGCGTTAACTCTTGTGCCAAGTCATCATTTCTAAATTCACCAGTAAAAGTTTGATGTGCCGCCGATGTAATTCGCACAATCGATTCTGCAGATTGCGCAGGAGATAGCGGAAGTACAACCAAAAGCATTACAAGGAGTGCGACAAATTTCTTCATGGCGTTAACTCAGCACTTCTTGCAATTAACTTCTTTTCATCTGGGTATGCCAATCGCTCAACAATTTCAGCTAGTGGAAACCATGAAACCTCATCCACTTCACTTTCTTGAGCTAGCAATGTTCCGCCAACTTCTGTGAACATAAAGTGATGAACAGTTTTATGAATTCGCTTTCCACCTGCCATAAACCAAAAATCAATCACACCGAGAGATTTAGTAATAGAAGAGGTAATTCCGGTTTCTTCTGCAACCTCACGAATTGCTGCTTGTTCTGGAGTTTCACCTTCTTCAATGTGTCCCTTGGGCAAAGACCACAAAACTCGTTTTCTGCTGGCATCTTTGTGGTCGTAGCGACCGATCAATAAACCCATCGTTCCTGTTGTATCAATGACTAAACCGCCAGCACTGACCTCATCAACTCGCTTTGCATATGGGCGTTTTACCTCAGCACGCTTCGGTTGAGCGCTCTTCTGAGCAGTGTTTTGTGTCTGTGGTTGTGGGCCGCGATTACCGGAGCGCTTACGCTTCCGCTTTTTCTTCGTACCTTCGCTGCCCGCACCAGGTGCCGGGATCATGGAGTAAGGGTAGTGCTTTAACCTTACTTATTGTGAGTACAGCATTAGGCGCCGCAGGAGAGTTAGCGATCCGTTCACTAGTTGAACGAGCACCGCTTGCAAGCTCCTTAGCCCAAGCCTTTAAGGCCAAGGGGTTTACCTTGGCGTTGGTTGGCGGACCCGTGCGCGATGCAATTCTTGGCCGACTAGGAAATGATTTAGATTTCACAACCAATGCGCATCCACTAGAAACAAAAAAGATTTTGCAAGAGTGGGCAGAAAATGTGTGGGACACAGGAATTGCTTTTGGAACAGTTGCAGGAAAACGCGGTGACACAACTGTTGAAGTAACAACCTATCGCACTGAAAGTTATGATCCTGATTCTCGTAAACCAGAAGTTGAGTACGGTCAAACAATCGATGGAGATTTATCACGCCGCGACTTCACGGTTAACTCCATGGCACTTGAATTGACTGGAGATGCACCTTTATTTATCGATCCATTTAATGGGTTGCAAGATTTGGCTGCCAAAGTTTTGCGCACACCAGGCAAACCCGGTGATTCATTTAACGATGATCCACTGCGAATGATGCGTGCTGCACGTTTTGCTTCACAACTAGGTTTTGAAATAGCACCAGAAGTTATTGTTTCTATGAAAGATTTAGCTCATCGCATCAGCATTATTTCTGCAGAACGTGTGCGCGATGAATTTACAAAGATGTTGATGTCACCCAATCCCCGCACTGGAATAACGGTTTTAGTTGACACAGGTTTGGCTGATTTAGTTCTGCCTGAAATTCCAAAGTTGCGATTAGAAGTTGATGAACACCATCACCACAAGGATGTGTATGAACACTCGATTACTGTTCTAGAACAAGCGATCGAACATGAAGATCGTTTAGGTGGACCTAACCTTGTCATTCGCCTTGCCGCACTCTTACATGACATCGGAAAACCAAAGACCCGCGCCTTTATTGAAGGTGGCGGAGTTTCTTTCCATCACCATGAAGTAGTTGGTGCTCGCCTTGCAAAGAAACGTTTAGAAGCACTGCGCTTTGATAATGACACTATTGAAGCGGTGGAGCTATTAACCACGTTGCACCTTCGTTTTCACGGTTATGGTGAGGGCGAATGGACTGATTCTGCTGTGCGCAGATATGTGCGAGATGCTGGTGATTTCATTACCCATCTACATGTTTTAACTCGCGCCGATTGCACAACTCGCAATAAAACAAAGGCCGCACGCCTTGCTGCAACATATGACTCTCTAGAAGCACGCATTGCCGTGTTAATGGAGCAGGAAGAGTTGTCAAAGATTCGCCCTGATCTAGATGGCGCACAAGTTATGCAAATACTTAACTTAAAACCTTCACGAGAAGTCGGACAAGCTATGGATTTCTTACTTGAACTTCGATTGGAAGAAGGCTCAATTGGCGAAGAGGCTGCTACTAAAGCGTTGCTTGCTTGGTGGGCTAGTAGGTAGCGTAAAACTTTGCTGGTCTAAGAACAATGAAGGCAATTAACAAGTAAGCAGCTGAGACTGCAAGTGGCACTATGCGAGATAAGCCTGAAGGCGGTAGCAATAGCGCGGCAATCAAACCACCGCTCACGATCGCGCCGTTTACAACAACATCATAAACAGCAAAAACTCGACCACGGTGATAATCATCAATTTTTGATTGCACCAAAGCATCATTAGTCACTTTGATGTTTTGGCCAAAAAATGCGGTAAGAAAAGCGGTGACACACAATCCGATTTCTGTTTGCGAAACAGCAAGAATAAGCGGAGAGCAGGCACTAGCGATCATTGCAAATTTAATCCAACGATGTCTTCCAAATCGAGCGACGCCGTAAGGGGCCAAGAACGCACCTAGGAAAACACCAACCCCAGCAATGCTTAATGCAATACCAAAGCCTTGTAATCCAGCTTCTGGCTTAGCTGGATCGTTAAATGTATTTCGCTCTAATAGCAACGCAGTCAAGGTTAAAGCGGTAAGGCCACCGCGCTGCACAGCCGTTGCGATAATTCCGCGAGATGCATCAAGGTGGCCACGTAGGTATTGGAAGCCTTCTTGCATATCTCTAAAACCTTGCATCAAAGAAGCAGACTCCTTTTCATGGGCTAAAGGACCTACCTCATACTTCTTTAATCGACTAGTAAGGAGTGCAGCAATGAAATATCCCGCTGCAGCAAGCACGATCAGTACTGCATCAGCGTGATCTGCAATCGCTGCTCCATCAATAAGTGCCCGAACACCAACACCAATACCTCCACCAATTACAACTAACACAGAACCACCAGTAACCGCAATTGCGTTTGCTGTTATCAACGACTTTGTATCAACCAACAAAGGTAGTCCCGCAGAGAGTGCGGCAAGAATAAATCTATTAATACCAAAGGCAATCAAAACAACAACTGTTAACTCAACACCTGTGGTGCCGGTGTATACAAGCAAAGCTACAAAGAAAAGGTTTGCGCTCCTAGCTAAATTACAGAAAAATAAAGCTCGTTGTCGTGAAACACGATCTAATACTGTTCCAACCATTGGACCGACTAATGAATAAGGTAACAACACAACTGCAAAACCAATTGCTGCACTTAACGCATTTGCTTGACGTTCTGGAGAGAACAAAACAAATGAAGCAAGTGCACTTTGAAAGATGCCATCGGTTGCTTGGCCAGTCCACCGAACTGCAAGGAGGCGAGAAAGCCGAGGATGGCGCATCAACCCAACAAAGCTCATAAGAAAGAGCGTAACCCTGAAAATGGGATTATTCTTCCCCTAATGAAATCGCAACGAGGGTTCATCGACTATTCACTCGATAAGCGCGCCACTTTGATGGCGCTCTTTCGTGGTGTTGTTGATGCCTGCGACGCTGACCCTTATTTGATGCGCGCTGCGAAGTGGCATGGCGACAAAGTTGCTCGTAACTGCCCGGTATGCAAGAAGGAAGAGCTGGTTGAATTGCGCTACACCTTCGGCGAGCAACTAGGTCAATACTCAGGCCGCATTAAGACTCCCAAAGAGTTAATCGCGATGGAACGTGAGTTCGGTGAGTTCACTGTGTACATCGTTGAAGTCTGTAAGAACTGTTCATGGAATCACCTGTGTGCCTCATACGTATTAGGTGATGGAATAGAACGAAAAGCCCCGCGCAAGGTTCGCACCTTGGAGGATGAGGATTACGCCAAGGGATAGCATTAGCAAATGGCCCGTAAATTACTGATTAGAGCTGCTGTCTTTCTAGGCGGCTTTGGTTTCATTGCCGGCTCAGTTTTATTTGCACTTGCCTATTTCACAGTTGATATTCCTGATGCCAATGCATATGTAAATAGCCAATCAACAATTATTCAGTATTCAAATGGCGAAGAGATCGGCCGAGTTGGAACACAGAACCGCCAGATCGTGCCACTTGCAAAGATTCCCCTTAATGTTCGCTACGCAGTATTAGCAGCAGAAGATCGTGGCTTCTACTCAAACAAAGCATTTTCAGTAACAGGAATCTTGCGCGCAGTTGTTAATAATTTACGAGGCGGCGCACTACAAGGTGGCTCCACCATCACCCAACAGTATGCAAAGACCGCCTTTTTAACTCCCAGCAGAACAATTCAGCGAAAGATTAAAGAACTTGTTATTGCTATTAAGCTGGAAAACCAACTGTCAAAAGATCAAATCTTTGAAAGTTACTTAAACACGATTTACTTCGGTCGTGGCTCTTACGGTGTTATGACCGCATCGCAGCAGTACTTCAACCGCAACGTGGATCAGTTAACTAATTCACAAGCAGCCGTCATTGCATCTATTTTGCGCTCGCCAGGTTTGTATGACCCAGCATTTAAAGAGGGCAACGCCGAGCGTTTAGCTAATCGTTTTGAGTATGTAAAAAACAACATGGTTGAAGCAGGCTGGCTTGATGAAAAAGATGCCGCCAAGATGAAGTTGCCAGCAGTCGCTCCGCGTTCAACATCTGGTCAACTCAGTGGACCAAAGGGTCACATCATTGAAGCTGTGCAAAAAGAGTTGGCAAAACTTGGTTTTAGTCAGGATCAGTTGCTAGTTGGTGGACTTGTTATCAAAACAACCCTTGATCAAAAGGCGCAGCAATCTGCAGTTGATGCTGTCAATAAGTTTTATCCTGCAAATGCCCCGAAAGATCTTCGTATTGGTCTAGTTGCTATCCGCCCTGGCACCGGCGAAATCCTTGCTATGTATGGCGGGCGTGATTATTTAGAGCGTCAATTAAATGATGCAACACAATCTATTGCTCAAGCTGGATCTACCTTTAAACCATTCGCACTCGTTTCTGCGCTAGAACAAGGAATCCCACTGACATCAATGTGGAATGGTGATTCACCACAAACATTTGATGATGCCGGAAAGCCATATGAAGTTTTCAATTATGGCAATGAAGGCTGGGGACAAACCGACCTAATGAATGCAACTAGACATTCAATTAACACCATTTTTGTTCCACTTGGAATAAAAGTTGGCCCAACAAATGTTGCTGATGTTGCACGTCGTGCAGGAATTCCAGAAAGTGTTGCGATGATGCCAACACCATCTTTGGTTCTTGGAACTTCAAGTCCACACGTAATCGATGTAGCAAATGCTTATGCAACCTTTGCAGCACAAGGAATTAACTCAAAACCATTCTTAGTAACTCAAGTTCTTGGTAGTAATAAAGGTGTCTTGTATGAAGCAACTCCACAAACCCAAGAAGTGTTTAGCAAAGAGGTTATGGCTGATTTAACCTACGCGCTCAAAGGAACAATTACCGGTGGAACTGGTGCTGCAGCCCTTGCACTGGGACGACCAGCTGCAGGTAAGACTGGAACATCACAATCAAATGCTTCTGCTTGGTTTAGCGCCTACACGCCACAGATCGCAGCCTCCGTTGCTTTCTTTAGAGATAACGCAACGCAAACACTTAACGGTATTGGTGGAATGACTTCTCTAACAGGTGGATCCTTCCCTGCACGTATTTGGACACAGTTTATGAAGGGTGCACTCAAGGGCGAACCAGTGATGGATTTCCCAGCACCATCAAATATTGGTGGACTTGAACCTATTGTTATGACATCTGGCGGAAAGCAAAAACCAAAACCGTAATGAAAGTTAGAACGCTTGTAGTTCTTGCCATATTTGCCTCACTAATCTCTTTTGGAAAATTTAGTCATTGCCAAAACAGCGGCTGGGCAACGCCAGATCAATATATTCGCGCCTGTTACAGCGACCTGCCAGCACTCTATGCAAGCCGCGGATTAGATAAGAATGCCTGGCCGTTTGCAAGTGATGAGAACAGTGTTGAGTATCCGGTAGTAACTGCAATGGTTATGTATATAACTAGCTTTGGTGCTAACTCCCCTGCCACATACTTCAACATCAATATTTTCTTTCTAATCCTTCTATTCCTTGCAACCGTTGTGATGGTGAGAAAGATCAGACCAGAGTTTGCCTACCTTCTCCCTATTGCGCCTGCAATGATTGCATCGCTCTATATCAACTGGGATCTGTGGGCGATTGCAACAATGATGCTTGCTATCTATTGGTTTGATAGAAAACTATATTTGTATAGCTCTTTAGTGATGGCACTTTCGATTTCTACAAAGTTTCTACCTATTTTCTTGCTCATCCCGATCGCATTTATTTTGTGGCGAGATGCAAAGGTAAAAGAACTTGTAAAATACCTTGTAGTCGTTGCAGTTGGTTGGATTGCAATCAATGCACCCTTTGCATTGACGACCCCAACTGGCTGGTGGCGCTTTTACAAACTTAACCTTGAGCGCGGAGCAGACTGGGGATCAATCTGGTTGGCGTTAGAACAACTTGGTCTTTCACTAACAAACTTGAATTACCTTTCAATCTTGTTACTTCTGATTGCACTAACAACAGTTGCTATTTTGTTATTCGAACTAAAATACACACCAACCCTTGCCTCCATTGCCTTTATTGTTCTGGCCTCTGTAATGCTTGCTAGCAAGGTGTATTCACCGCAGTATGTTCTCTGGCTAACACCACTTGCCGTTATTGCACTCACTAATAAAAAAGATTTGCATGCATTTTGGGCATGGCAAGCAACTGAAGTGATGTATCACGTTGCAATCTGGCAACACCTAGCATCTGTGACGGGTGCCAAATTTGGACTGGCAGCCACCCCCTTTGCCATCCTGACCCTGGTCCGAATCGGGGGCACCCTCTACCTGATGGCGATCCTGGCTAGACGGGCTTTACAGGCTCGAAATACGCACAGCAGGCTCCTCGATTTACTGTTTGAGGCCGGAAAGCCTTACCCTTAGCCCTCTTACTACCTAAGGTTTTCTTTAGGTAATAAGGAATTTAACCCTCCTGTCACGGAAATACCGTGGCCGTCTTAGTCCAGAGGAGGTCGGGTTAACACATGCGTCATTATGAACTTATGGTCATTCTTGATCCAGAACTAGAAGAACGCACAGTCACACCAAGCCTAGAAACATACTTGAAGATCATTAAAGACTCAGGTGGAACAGTCAACAAGCTCGACTTGTGGGGCCGTCGCCGTATGTCTTTTGAAATTCAGAAAAAAGGCGAAGGTATCTACGCAGTCATTGATATGAATTGCGAACCAGCAGCGATTAAGGAATTAGATCGCCAGCTTAATTTGAACGAATCAGTGTTACGCACAAAGGCAATGCGTCTAGACGCATAATCTTTTTGCATACATGATGCTAGGACTCCACGAGTAGAGATGAGGAAATAAAATGGCAGCAGGAGATACAACAATCACGATGATCGGCAACTTAGTTGACGATCCAGAGCTACGTTTCACACCATCAGGTGCGGCCGTTGCAAAGTTTCGCGTTGCATCAACACCACGCTATTTAGATAAGCAAACTAATGAATGGAAAGATGGCGAGAGCCTTTTCCTTCAGTGTCAGATCTGGCGTCAAGCAGCAGAAAATGTTGCAGAGTCACTGACAAAAGGAATGCGCGTCATCCTTTCTGGTCGTCTTAAGCAACGTTCGTATGAAACCAAAGAGGGCGAAAAGCGCACCGTCTTTGAGGTAGAAGTAGATGAAGTTGGTCCATCACTACGCAATGCAACCGCGAAGGTCACTAAGGCCCAGCGTTCAGCAGGTGCGAATGGCGGATACTCTGCACCAGCAGCAGATTCATTTAACGAAGACCCATGGGCAGCAGCATCATCGTCTTCAGCACCAGCAGGTGGTGGATGGGGAACATCAACTACCGACGAACCACCGTTCTAAACAAACCCAAACCTAAATTAACTTAGGCCAACCGACAATCCATTCCTAGTTCGTGAGAACTAGGGCCCGAAAAGGAGCACCATAATGGGAGCAAGAAATAACAAGGCTCTACGCGAGCCTAAGAATAAGAATGCGAAGCAAGCAGCCTTAAACAAGAAGTTTAAGAAGAAGCCTTGCAGCTTCTGCCAGCAGAAGGTCACATTTATCGATTACAAAGATATTGCGACACTTCGCAAGTACATTTCTGATCGCGGCAAAATCCGCGCTCGCCGCGTTACAGGTGCCTGCACACAGCACCAGCGTTCAATCGCAACCGCGGTAAAGAACAGTCGTGAAGTAGCACTACTTCCTTACACATCTTCAGCGCGATAAGGGGAATAGAACAATGAAACTAATCCTTACTCGCGAAGTTGCAGGCCTAGGCGCTGCAGGAGATGTTGTAACTGTTAAAGATGGATTCGCTCGCAACTTCTTGTTGCCACGCGGAAACGCAATCGCTTGGTCACTTGGTGGAGAAAAGCAGATCGAAAGCATTCGTCGCGCACGTTCAGTACGCGAAGTTCGCGACATCGATCACGCTAAGGAAATCAAGGCAAAGCTTGAGAACGCATCAGTTGTTACTAAGGTCAAGGTTGGCGCTAAGGGCGCACTCTTTGGTTCAGTAACTGACAAAGATGTTGCTTCAGCAATCAAGTCTGCAACTGGTCTAGATATCGATCGTCACTCGATCGCTACTAAGGGCCACATCAAGAAGCTCGGCTCACACGAAGTAAAGATCTCTTTGGGTCACAACGTGACTGCAAAGGTTTCAGTAAGCGTTGTAGCTGACAAGTAAAAAGATATTAAAAAGCCCGTCACTTAATTGTGACGGGCTTTTTTATTACACATTTATAACCACTTTGCTTTCTTAAATTTCCAGTAGAGATAACCAGTAACAAGCAACAACCCTGTCATCACCATTGGATACCCAAATTTCCAGCGTAATTCAGGCATCACATCAAAGTTCATTCCATAGAGACCGGCAACCATGGTTGGCACCGAAGCAAGTGCCACATATGCAGTTATTTTGCGGATATCAATATTTTGTTGCAGTTGAATATGCGCTAAATCAGCTTGCAACGCTGATGTCAGCAGGGCATCTAAGCCTGCTGCAGCATCAGAGGCGCGTGATAGGTGATCCAGAGTGTCACGAAAGAATGGAGTAAGTGTCGGGTTGATTTGAGAAGCACCTTCACTTGCTAACTTTTGCAATGGTGAGAGTAAAGGATCAATTGCGTGACGGAATTCAATAACTTCGCGCTTCAAAAAGTAAATGTCTTCTGACTGAGTTTCGAGGTTGTTATTAAACACACGCTGTTCAACCTGCATCACATCTGTTTCGAGCTCTGCGGCGATATCAATGTAACAATCAATGCAGTGATCAATAATCGCGTGTAGGACTGCGTATGGTCCTTTTGCAAGCTGTTCAGGGTTAGTTTCTAGCTGATGACGAGTATTGACTAAGGCAGACCCATCTCCATGTCGAACAACGACAATAAAGTGATCTCCAATAAAACAGAAAATTTCACCGGTTGAAACTTCACTGTGCTCTTCATTGTAAAAAACAGTTTTAAAGACGCAGAACTGCAACCCTGGGTACTCTTCAAACTTTGGTCGCTGTTTTGCGCTAATTGCATCTTCAATTGCTAATGGATGAAATCTAAAATCACCAACAATTTTGTCGAACTCTTCTTGTGTGGGTTCAGCTAAACCAACCCAGACAAAACCACCTTCAGTTTTTGCTTTAGTAATCAACTCAGGCAAGTTTGATGGTTCGCTATAGCGAACTCCATCTCGATATAAGGCGTAGTCAACGATCATGGGTGAACTCTGCCGTAGATAGGTAAACAGTTGGTGCAATCTCGCAATGTGGGATGCACGAAACAACTTTCCTCCACAGGGCTGTGTGCATAGATATCGCCCTTGACCTGCACCTTTTGATGCTTCGAGAGTAAGAGCCGGTAGTTATGCACAATCGATCCACCGCTACATACACAGGAATTCGGCCTTATCCACCTACTTACCCACAGCTTTTCCCCAGGGCTAAAGGGCGATCTTCGCGCACACAGGGGGCCACGGTTTAAGTTACGCGCAGCAGGTAACGCACTTGTCAGTGTCCTATGGGAGGTTTAACGCGTGAGCATCGCAGAACTTCCTAATAGCCGCCCTCGTGATCCCAACATCAACTCTGTTGGCGCCGAGTTTGAGCGCACACCACCACAAGATCTCATTGCAGAGCAATCTGTTCTTGGTGGAATGTTGTTATCAAAGGATGCAATCGCAGATGTTATTGAAATTATTCGTGATCGCGATTTCTATCGCCCAGCACATGAATTAATTTATGATGCAATTATTGATTTATATGGCCACGGTGAACCGGCGGATGCCGTAACAGTATCTGCAGAGCTTTCAAAGCGTGGAGATATTTCTCGCGCAGGTGGTGCTCCATATTTACATACTCTTATTTCATCTGTGCCAACGGCTGCTAACGCTGGTTACTACGCAAAGATTGTTCGTGAACATGCAATCATGCGCCGCTTAGTTGAAGCTGGAACAAAGATTGTTCAATACGGTTACACAACTGAAGGTGAAGTCGATGACATGGTCGACCTCGCACAAGCAGAGGTCTATGCCGTAACAGAGCGTCGCTCATCAGAAGATTATGTTCAGCTCTCAACACTACTTCCACAAGCACTAGATGAAATCGAAGCGATTTCAAAAGGTATTGGTGCGGAAGGTGTTAAGACTGGATTTAAAGATCTTGATTCACTCACACATGGTCTGCACCCAGGTAACATGATTATTCTTGCTGCCCGTCCTGCAATGGGTAAGTCAACACTTGGTCTTGATATCGCACGTCACGCATCAATTCATGATGGATTAACATCAGTCATTTTCTCTCTTGAAATGTCAAAGAGTGAAATCACAATGCGCATGCTCTCTGCCGAAGCACGTGTTGGTCTTAACAATATTCGCTCTGGTTCTCTCTCTGATGATGAGTGGTCTCGTCTTGCTCGTCGTATGGGTGAAATTTCAGAAGCGCCATTATTTATTGATGATTCACCAAACCTTTCCATGATGGAGATCCGTGCAAAGGCCCGCCGCTTGAAGCAGCGTCATGACCTCAAACTCATTGTTATTGACTACTTGCAGCTGATGTCATCAGGTAAAAAGGTTGAAAACCGCCAGCAGGAAGTATCTGAATTCTCACGTCAATTAAAGTTGATGGCTAAAGAGTTAAACATCCCTGTCATCGCAATCTCACAGCTAAACCGTGGACCAGAACAGCGCACAGATAAGAGGCCAATGCTTTCTGATCTTCGTGAATCAGGTTCGATTGAACAAGATGCTGACGTTGTCATCATGTTGCACCGTGATGACATGTATGACTCACAAAACCGAACAGGTGAAGCAGATCTAATTGTTGCAAAGCACCGTAACGGACCAACTAGAACTATTACAGTCTCTGCTCAGCTGCACTACGCACGATTTGTTGACATGCCACAAAATCCTGGAAGCGGAACAGACTGGACGCAACAACGTGAAGCAACTTCAACTCCACCGGAGGATAGTTTCGGAGCTTAACCCGTTACAGATCGCGCACGATCTGCGATGTAAATTCCAACAAGCACAACTACTGCGCCAATTAACTGAATACCATTCCAGCTTTGCTCCAACCAGACCCACGCAAATACTCCTGCAAAAACCGGTTCCATCATTCCGATAACACTAGATGTTGATGCTGATAACAGGCGCAATCCTGCGATAACAAAGAGATAAGGAATGATTGTTCCCATAATAACAATCCACAAAATCAAAGCCCAGCCTGGCAAGGTGTTGCCAGCAAAAATGCCTTTAAGATCCATATCAATTGTGAAAACTTCAAATGGGAATTCCCAGACTGGCATCGATGAGCTCCAGGCAATTGTTGCCATGCCAAGTCCCCACACCGTCAACGACAACGCTGATCGACTGGTTCCAAAACTCTTACCAATTAAAAAGTAAGCAGTTAACGCAAAAGCGCTAAAGAGTGCGCCTAGTAAACCGATCAAATCAAAACTTAGACCGTTCCAGACCTGTGCCAGCAAAATTAAACCAAGCAAGGACAAGGCGATTGCGCCCCACATTGATGCAGGGACATACATTTTACGAACATATTTGATCCACAAAGCGATCCAAATCGGTGCGGTGAATTCAATGATTAAAACAAGGCTAAGTGGAACCCCGCGTTGGATACCCAGGAAATAACCCGCTTGCACTGCAGCAAAACCAATGATTCCGTAGGCCGCCAGTTTAGGAATTAGCTGTTTAGGAGTCCTTAAGGAATCACGGTCAATAAATAAAGCGATGACCAAAAGAATAAGGAAGGCACCAATAGAGCGCACCTGCGCTAAACGAAAGGGCGAGATATGGTCTAAAACGATGGTTGAGATAATCCCGTTAAAGGAGAAAACCAACCCTCCCATAATTAGGTAAAACTCCCCGCGGTGCTTTGTGAGCATCCGAGAAGGTTACCTCACAAAGTTAGAAAGCAGATTCAGATAGCTCCATGATTGAACCATCAGTTGCTTCAACGATCTTACGATCTGCGGTGATGTGTGGCAGATAGTTATGAACGAAGAACTTAGCTGCAGCAATCTTGCCTGTGTAGAAATCTGTGTCCTTGCCAGCAGTTGGTAGCTTCTCCGCTGCGATATCTGCCTGACGTAGTAATAACCACGCAGTGATGATGTCGCCAACAGCCATTAAGCAACGAGAAGTGTTTAGACCAACTGTGTAAATCTTTACTGGATCAGATTGCGACTCCATTGCATGACCAACTAGAACAGCAATAATTCCATTGAGATCACCAAGTGCCTTAAGAAGCATTTGCTTCTCATCAGCATGTGCTCCACCACTTTCTGCAAACTTCTGAATATCTTTACCGAGTAGGCCAATTGCGCGTCCGCCATCTTTAACAATCTTGCGGAAGAAGAAATCCAGACCTTGAATAGCAGTGGTGCCTTCATACAAGGTGTCGATCTTTGCATCGCGCACGTATTGTTCTAGTGGCCAGTCACGTGTGAAGCCAGCACCACCGAATGTTTGTAGTGATTCTGTACCAAGAAGTGTCCAAGACTTTTCTGATCCATAACCTTTAACAACTGGCAGCAATAAATCATTGAGTGCCTCCATGTCGGCAACGCGATCTTTATCTCCGGCCTGTGTTGCCAGCTCAATTTCATCTTGGATAGAAGCGGTGTACAGCACTAGCGCGCGCATACCTTCGCTATAGGACTTTTGAACCATCAATGATCGGCGCACATCAGGGTGCTTAATGATTGTGACACGAGGTGAAGCCTTGTCGTTCATTACCTTCATGTCACCGCCCTGCACACGCTCCTTGGCATATGACAAAGCCTGCATGTATCCAGCAGAAAGTGTTGCAATAGCTTTTGTTCCCACCATCATGCGGGCAAACTCAATAACCTTAAACATCTGTGCAATACCTTCATGCACTTCACCTAATAAGTAACCGACTGCAGGTTCTTTTTCACCCAAGTTAACTTCACAGGTTGCAGAAACATTCAGCCCCATCTTGTCTTCAAGTTGAGTTACAAAAACGCCGTTGCGCTTACCCATCTCCCCTGTTTCAAAATCAAACATGAACTTAGGAATAAGAAATAGTGAAAGTCCCTTGGTTCCTGGTCCGCCACCTTCACGACGTGCAAGTACGAAGTGAACAACGTTTGGATAGAAGTCAGCATCCCCTGATGTGATGTAACGCTTTGTTCCGGTGATGTGCCATGTTCCATCTGCTTGCTGCACAGCCTTAGTGCGACCTGCACCAACATCTGAACCTGCATCAGGTTCTGTGAGCTGCATCGTTGCTCCCCAGTGCTTTTCAACCATGTGCTTTGCAATCTTCTTTTGCTCATCTGTTCCAAGAACATAAGCAACTTGTGCGAAGGCATAACCAGATGCATAGATGTGAATTGCTGGGTTTGATCCGAGCACCATCTCAGCCATTGCCCAGCGAACTGATGGAGGAACTTTCATTCCACCAAGATCAACAGGTGCATCAAGACGCCACCATTCACCATCAACATATGCTTTGTATGACTTCTTAAAACTTTCAGGCAAGGTTACGTTGCCTGTTTCTTTATTAAGAATCGCACCAACACGATCGCCTTCAACAAAAGATGCAGCTAAATCGTTTTCACATAAACGCTTCATCTCTTCGAGCATTCCTATTGCAGTTTCGCGATCAACTTCACCGTATGGGTTTGTGCCCATAACTTTGTCGCGACCTAATAGGTCAAAGAGGCAGAATTCAATGTCTCGGAGGTTTGCTGTGTAATGGCTCATGGCACAATTGTGCTACCCGCCAGTAACATAAGCAACACAGAACGCGACAGTTTGCCTAACCTTCGCGTGGGATAAACCCCCTGTTCAGCCAGGCAGAGGAGAGTGCCAACCATGAAGATTGTCATCATTGGCGGCGGGATCATCGGAACCGCCCATGCCTTTGAGGCGATCAAAGCTGGCCACCAGGTAATCCAGCTGGAGCGGGATGAAGTTGCCCGAAGCGCATCAGTTCGAAACTTTGGTCTGGTTTGGGTCAGCGGTAGAAAAAGTGGCGCTGAATTACAAGCAGCAGTTCGCGCTCGCCAACTCTGGGATGAAATCCATAAGGCTATTCCTGAAATGATTTTTCGTCCCAATGGTTCATTAACACTTGCAATAAACAAAGAAGAAATCGCTGTGATGGAAGAGTGTTTAAAAAAAGAAGATGCTCTAGATCGTCAATGGCAGATACTCGATCGGGATGAAACACAAGAGATCAATCCGGCGCTTCGTGGCAATTACTTAGCATCGCTGTGGTGTCCACTGGATGCAACAGTAGAGCCAGCATCAGTGTTGCGGTCAATGCGCGAGTATTTGCTGCGCAATGAAAATTACATTTGGCGAAATAATCTAGATGTCGTAGATGTCAGAAGTGATGGAAGTAAAGCGGTAGTCGTTGCTCGAAATGGTGAACTATTTGAAGGCGATGTTGTCATTGTGTGCCCTGGAGCAGATCACACATCTTTGTTTAAAGAACAGTTTGATACTGCGCCAATTCGCCGTGTGAGATTACAAATGATGAGCACCGCACCCCTTGATGAGGTGTTAACAACTTCTATTGCCGATGGTGATTCAATGCGTTATTACCCGGGATATGAAGTGCCCACACGTGAGAATTTGCCACCTCAACACCACATCGCATCAACAAATCACATGCAGCTACTGATGGTTCAGCGAGCAGATGGCACTTTGACAATGGGTGATACACACGAATACGCAGAGCCATTTGAATTCAAGTTAAATGAAGATCCATACACTTACCTGCATGAAGTTGCGAGCAATTTACTAGGGAAGAAATTGCCACCAATTGTTAATCGCTGGGATGGTGTGTATAGCCAGCGTACAGATGGTGCTGTGTGCGATCGTCGCCACATGGCACATAACATCATTTCAGTAACTGGACCCGGAGGCCGAGGAAATACCCTGGCACCGGCAATTGCCGAAGAAACGATAAAGGGGCTGCAATGAGCGTAGAAATGGTTGCTTTTGATGTTGCAGGAACAGTTCTTAATGACGACGGACTTGTGATTTCTGCATTCAAGAATGCATTTGAAGCAACGCAGCCTGAGTTGTGGCCAACGCATGGTGCTGAATGGACTCAGTACGCAATCGACACGATGGGTCAATCAAAGATTCATGTTTTCACAAAGTTGTTGGGTGATGTTGAAAAAGCTCACACAGCAAATGTTGCCTTTGAAGAGTCATACGTCAGCGAGATTGCAGAAGTTGGGGCAGTTCCCATTGCAGGTGCCGAAGATTTGTTTAAGCACCTGCGCTCTAAAGGTATTGCAGTTGCGTTAACAACTGGGTTTAGCCGATCAACACTAGATACATTGATTCATCAATTAGGGTGGAAAGATTTAATTGATCTTTCTGTGACACCAGGGGAGGCAGGTCGTGGTCGCCCACACCCTGACATGCTTAACATGGCGATTGAGGTATTAGGAATTACACACCCTGGCAACGTGATTGTGTGCGGTGACACTGCAGCAGACATGCAAGCTGCAGTTGCCTTTGGTGCAGGTCAAGTGATCGGGGTATTAACTGGAGCACATGATGAACACACCCTTCATGATGCCGGCGCGACATCTGTTATTAACTCTGTAGCCGATTTAAAGACACTTATTTAACCCTAAATTTTTCATGAGAGTTCACCCTCATGACTTTACTTCGACACCTTCACAACACCGATTGTTTCTTTTCTAGGTAGAGAGTCCCCTCACAATCCTTAGGAAGGGATCCCACATATGCGCGCAAAGCGTCTAGTAGCTGCAGCGACCGCTGCAGTGCTTGCAGTTGGAATCGTTGCAATCGCAACTCCAGCTACAGCAGCAGTAGATATCTGCAAGGCTAAGAATGTTAAAGAAGCAGGCGGATTAGATAACCTAGTCAAGCTAGCTAAGAAAGAGGGCAAACTTGCTCTCATCACAACACCACGCGACTGGGCAAACTACGGTGCGATTCATGATGCATACGAGAAGGCTTTTGGCGTAAAGATCTTTGTTGATAATCCAGATGGATCATCACAGTACGAGATCGACACAATGAAGACAGCTCCTAAGTCAAAGCAACCAGATTCAATTGATATTGGACCTCTAGTAGTTGCACAGTTGACTCCTCCAGGATCAAAGCC
>Ga0247834_1000583_pt1 | contig 70296 bp, 54 predicted proteins | sample LaCruzMarch2015__8_FD_187118 | JGI IMG/M metagenome (GOLD analysis project Ga0247834, IMG submission 187118) | Freshwater microbial communities from meromictic Lake La Cruz, Castile-La Mancha, Spain - LaCruzMarch2015_12m | ecosystem: Environmental > Aquatic > Freshwater > Lake | place: Spain...
CAGTAAACCTAACTTGGTTTTGATTAACTTAGTTTCTTGTTTCATTTCTGACGGTTTGGGGTTATAAAATTGTTTTTAGTCACAACAAATTTAATCCCAACTGTCAGATTAAGTCTTAACTACTTCATATTATGAATGAAAAAGCAGAAAAGAGAAAGCTCACTAGTGTAATATGCTTTCATTGTGATCCGCATAAAAATAGCAGAATTCCCTTTTTAGATTTTAAAATCAGAAAATAAGATCAATAATTCCCCTTCCCCTCCACACAATGTCTTACCCCGCCTCTGGGATCTTTCATGTCTCCTTCATAGCGGGGAATTAGGTGAATATGAACATGCCCTATTGTTTGACCGGCAGCCTCTCCAACATTGATGCCTATATTAAATCCAGCCGGATGAAACTCGTTCGACAATTTTTCTTGCATTTCTTTTATTAAACTCCAGCAAGCCTGCTGTTCATCGGCAGACAATAAAAAATAGTTGTCGCAGTGCCGATTGGGTATAACCAACAGATGGCCATTGCTCACCGGATATTGGTCATAAATAGCAAATACCAGTTCATTGGAAGAAACAAATCTATTCTGAATCTCGGAACTACAAAACGGACAATCAGATTTTCCATTCTTCATAACCACGTTTTTTTATTAAATATTCGGCATTCTCTTGCAGCTTGCTCAAGGCTTCCTTTTGCCAGCCAGTAGCAACAGGATGACCCAACAAGCCGGCTTCTATTTCATTCGTAAATCGACTTTGGTTTTTTGAATACAGTAAATTCCAGTTGTCTATAATTCTTACCCTGCAATCCTGAATCATGCTAGGTGTTGGAATCCTATCCCGCTTTTGGTTATTGATTTTTTTGGAAGAGGGAAGTAGATTCCATAAATCATTATTCCGCCAAATCGAAAATGGCAATACATGATCTACATCAAATTGCTGTAAATCTCTTCCAGACCAAACACATTGAATTTTACCAGACTGTGATATCAAATTGGAAAAATATTGCTTGGACTCTTTCACATCGCGATCCGTAATAGGCTCAATTAATAAGCGGCTGATAATTTCGCTACGGTTGAGGTGCTTGCTACTACTTGAAGACAAGCTAAAATCTGCCCATTTGGATAATATAGAATCCCTCCCCGAAATAAAACTACCAAGCAATTTAAATGCATCGAAATAATCTACCGGGATTGAGAAAACACCGAACCCCTGAATAAAGGGATTAGAAAACAACTGGGGGCTCCTTGTCGTTTCGGCATGAAATTGGAAAATAGAATAATGCCTTTTGTAAATAGAATACCCTATGTGCTTCATAGGCATACCTGCTATTGTTCGGTTAATTTTGGAATATAGATTCCTAATCGGCCTGTTATGCGCTGCATCCATCCTACCGGTTTTTATATCATGATATAAAACCGACATACCCTCTCCGCTATCTTGGTATAAATCAATAATGGCTTTTAGCTCATTTTTAAAGGCAAGCCCCTTCGCACTATTAATCTGCGGAATAGTATTCAGGTCTGAAAGCAAGGGATAGTAATAAAAAATCCATTTATTAATTAATAGTCCCATAGGGAAATATACCCTTTTTCCCTCATGGCAGATAAAAGGAGAACTCTCTTGAATTAAGTCAATAACACCTCTTAATAGGGCAAATTTATACGTCGAGGTCTTATTGTCTCGCTCAAGTATATTTGATATGTTAATGAGAACTTCTGAGTTCATATGTTGTTACTAAGTGTATTACCTATTTCAAATATATTTCATCTCTTACGTAGGTGTTGTTTAGCCAAAAACAATGCTTTGTATATTCTTTTGCTTTTGTCAATTTGTCTTTTGTAGGTAAAGGATAGGTGTCTGCTACATTCGTTGCGTGTGGTCGTACGTGTGAAACAGGATTAAAAGTTTTGTTTGGAAAGTTTGTATATCGGATTCCGTTTTTAACCTCTCTTACAATTTTGCCTTTTTGAACTATGCTTTTTGTTTGTTCCCAAACTTTCTCTGCTTCCAAGATGTCGGTATATGGCATATTCCAAAACTTCACTTTTCGCAAAACAAGCTCCGCGTTTTCAAATTGAAAGAAAACAAATAAAAATTTATGTTCTAAAATATCTTTGAAATTTGATTCATCCCATTCCTCATTTATAATTTCTTGGTATTTAAAATTTGAAAATGAAATGTCTTCTTTCGGCAAATTGTTTTCCTTTAATCTTACAGTCTTTACAATAATTTCAGCCTTTTCAAACTCCTCGATTTCTTTGTCCAACTCAATTCCCAAAATTGCTTTTGTTAGATTAGCATAAAAACTCTTTGCTGTAGTGTTAATTTTAACGCCTGTTTTTTTAAGAACTTGTTTAACCGTTTTGTTATAATATGGTTTGAATTTTGAAATTACAATTTCTTCAATGGTTTGCCTCTTTGCAACAGCAACTGATGGAATTAGTTTTCCATAAATTCCAATTGCCCCAGTTGAAATTGAAGCAATAATATGATTTACGTAACCTTGTTTTAAAGAATATGCTCTCTGCTTTGCAGGAACATTACTGAAGGGTTGATTTCTCGTTGAGCTAGCATTTGCACCCTTAGTGCAAGCTCCTAAATAAAACGTGTCACCTTCAGAAAGTTCGTGAGCTTTTCCATCTTCAATTTTTTGTTTGATTAAACGCCAGTCTTTTTTGATGATTTCCAAATCGGTAGTTGGATACTTCCATGCGTCAACTAGCTTAATTACATAATCAAGCAAGTCATAATTTGCTTGGTGTAAATAAAAAATGAGTAATAAGGTTCCATTCTTTTTCCAAAAATCACTGGTTTCAAATTGTTGATTAACTACTTCGAGGTAATTAATGATGTTTAATACCAACCTTTCTTTTGATCTGTATTCGCCGTTTTTCAACCGCTTTAGTGGTGTTGACTTTAACTCCATCCCTACCTCAAAAAAATCTGCCTCTGCCTTTGAGTTTGGTTCATATCCAAAATAAAATTTTTCAAGTACCTGCCCGAAATTACCCTTTCCGCCGTATTTATGTTTTAAAATATCACTATTGCAAACTTCTCTCAAGGTCTTTCCCTTGAGCTGTTTCGCATAATCTAATACCGACTTTTTATCTTTCGGATTGTATGCCAGCTTCATTGCGTATTTTTTGGGTTAAGGATATTCCAATTTTTTCAATCACACCAACCACTAAAGCATTTCCCATAAAGAATGCTCGTTTTGTGTCTGAAACGCCTTCAAGTTTTGTATGATTATCAGGAAACATATTTAACCGCTCTAGCTCGACTGGCGAAAGTCGCCTAAACCCTTTAGGAGTTTGTATTACGTGCTTAAATCTTGATGCTGATTTTCCACCCTCTCCTGTTATTATCGTTCTCGATGGTTTATCTAACGGATCAGGAAAAATCATTCCCCCTTCACTATAGTTGTATTCAAAACCCTGGGCATTTGTTCGCATTTCCTTCTTTGGCCCTTTTAAATACATCCACTTATCTAGGTCGTTTTTATCAATATAAAAATCCTCAGTTACTTCTCCGTTTTGAATAAGGTCTTTCAAATTTGTAAAATCACCATCGTAATTTGGTTGTGTTTTTATAGTTGTTACCAAACCATTAATCATTAACCCGGTGTTCTCAAAAAGCCCTGTTGTTCCATTTTTATTGAAATTTTCAGATATTGAAACTATATCGCCTTTGAGCTTAAAGTCAGTCGGAAATAACGTGCTGACAGGTGTTACAGGAAACGCGTCTGCCAAAGTGCCTTCTTCTAATATCCATTCAGTTGGCGAAATCTCTTTTATGTTTTCATAGATAGAAGTTCCTTTTAAATAAGCAACTATAAAAATTCTTCTTCTCCTTTGTGGCATTCCAAATTCTGCTGCATTTACAATACGCCATTCGACTGCGTAGCCTAGCTGATTTAAACTTTGTAAAATAATTGCAAAATCTCTTCCTCTTTGTCCAGATGGGGAAATAAGCAATCTGTCAACATTTTCTAGGAATAAATATTTGGGCTTTTTCTTTTTCTCGGAAAGTATTTTATGAATACTCCACCACAAAACTCCTTTCTTTCCAATAAGCCCCTTAGAGTTTTTTAAAGTTGTTGCAACAGAATAGTCTTGACAAGGGAAGCCGCCAACAAGCATATCGTGGTCTGGAATTTTTGAAACATCAACTGTAGAAATATCTTCGTTACTATGTCCATTTTTTCCAAAACGTGTTTTATAAACTAATGAGGCGTGTTGAATTTTTGATGAGGGCTCCCATTGATTGCTCCACACAACTTCGTAAGGAGATTTTAGCCCTTTTTTATAGTTCGACGAAGCAGATTTTCCCTTCCATCCTTCAAGACCAAGTCGAAATCCCCCAACGCCTGCAAATAATTCTACGACTTTAATTTTATTTTCCATTGTGAACTGTTTTTAGATATTTAACCTTCTCTTCTGCGACCTTTAAAATGCTTAAATCTGCCTCCTCGTCCAAAATTTTATACGCAATTTGATCACTCAAAAAATTATTGTGCAGACTTCTTTCATTTACTTTAAAGTACCCTGCAACTTCTTTTATTATTTGCCTTGTTGGCTGCCGTTCGTTCCGTTCGATTTTAGCTAACAATGAAGTGTCGATGCCGATTTCTTCAGCAACAGATTTCAAAGTAAGTCCGGCTTCTTCTCTCAATGACCTGAGGTGTTCTCCGAACGATTCCGTTTTTTTTATTGTCGCCATTGGTCAATTTTTGTCCAAAGATACATGCAAAAAATTAGTGGACAAAAAAGTCCATAAAACTTATCAATAACTTAGATTACGGCTTGGCTTCAAAATGTCTGATTAAAACAGTTGGAGTTGTGGTCTAGGGTTGTGATTTGGCAAATCACTTCTAACTCAAAGGGGTCAGAATTGGGACTATTTTCCCTATTATGGCAAGCCCACGGCTCTCCTATCCCTTCCGCATAACCCCATCCAGCGAATATTTCCCCGGCCCAGTAAACAGCAAAGTAAGGTACGCCAGTAAATAATGCACGCCCAACTCCTTTTCGCCAAAGGGCTCCCCGGCATGCATAACGAAGATGATTACCAGCATACAAATAATGAGTGGTAGTAAAGCTAGCCGGGTAAAAAGACCTACAACCACAAACAGGGTACAAAACAGCTCGGCAAAAACGGTTAATCCCTTAGAAACAACGGGGCCAACATGCAACGGGTCGGGCCAATCGGAAGCACCATCGGAAAAATCAATAAACTTATCCAATCCGTGAACAATCATCAGTGCACAACAAAGGCGGAGAATGAGGATGCCAATATCTAATGACCAAGATTGAGCAGATAGAAACCGGTTAAATGCGCTTTTGGTGGGTTTTTGAGTAGTCATGCTTTCTTTCTTTGCCATTATTTAAATTTTCTACGCCCTATTTGGTATTAAATTCATTTAAATAGACCAGTTGGCTGTTTTCTCAAATATACCAATTATACCAAATCAAGATAGTGCTGCCCTTCAAGCATTTGATTATGCTTTGATGCCTGTGCCCATAACAACCTTTCGATAAAATCAGGACCTGTGGACTGTTGGCCATCCATCTGGGCCGAAAGCAGCCATTATAGCAAGCTTGTAATACGCCCATTCCCAAAAACAAAAAACCCCACCAATATTGTTGAGGTTTTTCCAAATATGTACTAGTCGCTTTATACTGTATCCATACCATGCTCAATTAATAGCCAGGATTCTGTTTTAAATAACCCGGCAAGTTAGATGCACCATCAATGGCAGTTTGTGGAATAGGCATTAATCGCATATTCTTATTCGTGTTGTTTTTTTCGGTCCAACTATCTTCATACTTTCCAAAACGAATCATATCTGTTCTTCTTACCATTTCCCAGTACAATTCAAACCCTCTTTCTCTATATAAATTGTCTAATGTAAGAGAAGGTAAAGTGCTTCCAACAAAATTGGCAGTACGGCTGGTTCTAACTGCGTTTACATCTACCAGAGCTCCGGCTGCATCGCTTTTGCGCAACTTTGCTTCTGCGCGCATTAAATACACATCCGCTAACCGCACAATGGGCAAATCTACTTCTCCAAAATTCCTTCCACTTACAGAGCCCTTGCTGAATTCATATTTCAAAGCACGAAATCCTGTACTATAATCACTTCCTGCTGTGGTAAAATCAATTTGTTCAGTAAAGTTTACTGGTAAAAATGGTTTGCTTCTCGTAACATTATGAAGTTTTCCAATTCTCAATCTCCCATCTGGGCATCTTAAAAACACACCATTTACTCTAAGTAACCCATATTGCTGTCCTCTTAAAATTCCTCGATCATACCTAAAGGCTGCATCAGCTATACAGGTATCCGTTCCATTGATGGTGTAATTCATGTTCTTTTTGAAAAATCTTGGGTCAGCAACGGCCGGATCTACTGCTCCATAAGCACTTGTCCAAGTTCTATAATAATCCGGAGTGATTCCGGGGCCATCTGTACCATTAGCCCCTGTAAATGCAGGCAGCGGAAACTGGTCTCCAGAAAGTGTAAAATAAGATAAACGATTGTGCCCATTTAATGATGCTCTTTGATCAACCGCAAATATGAGCTCTTTATTGGTGTTATTTTCATCATTAAATATTGCCCAATAATCTGTTGAAAATGAAAATTGGTTAGAAGAAATTATTTTAGTGGTGTACTCATTTACTTTGTCTAGATCTTCTGGTTTAAATACAACAGAACCAGCATAAGGGTCGCGATATACACCTGCATTTAAGTGTAATCTTGCCAATAACCCCCATACGCCTGCTTTAGTAATTCTACCGGCCCCAACTGTAGTTTGCAAATTTGGTTCCGCCTCTAAAAATTGATTTTTAATGTATTCAACGGCCTCATTTCCTCTTATGATAATTGAAGGAGCCCCTAAGTCGTCTTTCTTAAAGGCAATTCCCCATAAATCTAATGCAACCAAGTTATAGTATGCATACATAGCTTTTGCTTCAGCTATATATAGTACTGCACTTGGGTCAGTATTATCTTTTAAAGAATTTATGGCAGTAAGCGCACGAGAAATACTTATTGTTATAATATTCCAAGTGTTTCTAACATTAGGGTCGGTACTGGTTAATTCATGACGGTGCAGGGCCACGTAAATTCCATTATCACCCCAATCGGTTCCACCACGATATGGCAAAATAGCTTCGTCTGTAGAAATTTCTTGTAAGGCAAAATAAGTGGTGTGCTGAAACAAGGAAGGTAGGCCGGCATATACTGGTGCGATAATTCCATCGGCCAACTGTTTTTGTGTTAGCCCAGTTACGGACGACTCATCCAATACTTTCTCGGTTAATTTTGTACATCCTACTGTAAAGAAAATGATCCCTACTAATGTAAATCGTAATAATGAAGTATGTTTCATGTTTTTCTATTTAGAAAGTGATATTTAATCCGAAAAGGAATGATCTTGCCTTTGGATAACTTAGATAATCAATACCATAGCTCGAAATACCATTGATGGTTCTGTCGGTATTTACTTCCGGATCGTAGCCATCATACTTGGTAAATACCAGCAAATTTTGAGCGGTAACCGATAAGCGAATGGCTTGAATGATTTTGCCAACCCCTAATTTTTGGGGGTTAAATGAATACCCAATTGCCAAGTTATTCAATCTCAAAAAGCCACCATCCTTTAAGTAACGGGTACTAACGGGAGCTGCATTACTAACCGATTCATTTGTTTCAGCAATGGCTGCCGGTGTTGTATTCACGCTTTTGGATAACTTGTTTTTGTAAAAATTAGAGTTGGCAGTATTGTCATAAATTTTATTGCCAGACACTCCATTGAAATTAATTACAGCATCAAATCCTTTATAAGCGATATTTCCATAGAAGTTATACAATAGGTTAGGTAACGCCGTTCCAGCAGCGATTCTATCCTTATCTGTAACAATTCCGTCTCCATCGGTATCCCTATAGGTGCTCAAACCATTTGCGCCTATACCTGTATACTCACGTAAGTAAAAAGTTCCGATTGGCTGATTGTTGATATAGCCATTGATGGTAGCTGATGTTAATCCAGAACCTGAGGCAGAACCCGATGAAATTACTGAGTACGGAGAGTTGGTAACTTTGTTTCTAATGAAAGTAACGTTACCACCAACTCCATAAGTAAGGCTTCCACTATTTTTCAATTTATAATCTAATTCAATTTCCAATCCACTATTGGTGATGTTCATGTTTTCAACATTCGTCCAGAAAGTACCGGCTGGCTGAATGGGGTCTGCCGGAATTACTTCCAACAAAATATTGTTAGATACTTTATTAAACCAGTCAATTGTACCCGTTAATCTATTTGAAAACAATCCGAAATCGATACCAATATCCGTTTGCGTAGATACCTCCCACTGAATATCAGGATTGGCTAATCTTGCATACGTAATACCTGCAGGAAAAGTGTTCGCAGGCGTTAATGGATAACTGGTGGTTGATCCTACTGTAGCAGTAAACAATGATTGCGTGATTTTTGAAGGAATTTCTTGGTTACCGGTTTTACCCCATCCTGCCCGTAATTTTAAATTAGAGAAAGGACCATTTTTAAGAAAATCTTCTTCATTTATTTTCCATCCAAAAGAGAAGGAAGGAAAGAATCCATATTTATTGTTTGCTCCAAACTTAGACGAGCCATCCATACGAAAATTTGCTGTAGCTAAATATTTGTTTTTGTATGAATAGTTAATACGTGAGAAGAATGATTGTAACTCATTTTTTACCGCAAATCCGTTGGGTCTGTTGGTTGCCAGTGTAAGCTCTTGGCCAATGCCTGGATTATAAATAGGTTCTACCCCGCCAATAGGGAAACGATTGATGCTCCATCCGCGGCCTTGTACAAATATTTCTTGATAAGAAAACCCCGCTAAAGCAGAAATTTTATGTTCATTAACATTGAAATTGTAAGTTAAATAACTTTCAACTAATGTATTTCTGTTGATAGTATTATAGGTTTCTAATCTGCCATCTCTTAATGGAACTGCATTGGCAAGTGATTGAAAATCTCTGGTTGCAGTTGAGTTATCGACACCAAGGTTCACTTTAAAAATTAAATCTTTAGTGATCTTTAATGAGGGCGTAATATTGGCAATCACTCTATTTATGTTAGTAATATCCTTATCTAACTCAAGAGATAATAATGGATTGCTAATGTTTTGATATCCGGCAATTCTTCCATTTGCATCGTAAGCAGGATAGGTTGGATTATTAGAAATCGCATCACCAATTAAACTTCCAATGTTGGGACGTAGATTCTTGGTTGCACTGTAGCTTAAATTAGCGTCTATTACTAATTTATCATCAAAAAATTTCTGGGTTGCATTAAATCTTCCCGAATACCTGTCTAAATCATTTCCTTTTATAATTCCCTCTTGTTTTTGTAATCCAAATGAAGCATAATAAACCAATTTATCTGCTCCGCCACTCATAGCAATGTTGTGGTTTTGTGTGATGGCAGACCTTGTTATTAAGCTCTGCCAGTCTGTATTTCCGTTTTTGTCGTCTACTGGCACACCCAACTTGGCAACTTCTCTTCTAAAGTCATCTGCTCCATAAACATCTAATTTATTGGTAATAGTAGAAACGCCCACATTGGTATTCAATGTTAACGTTGAAGTACCTGCCTTACCTTTACGAGTGGTAATTAATATTACACCATTAGCACCTCTAGCCCCATAAATAGCCGTGGCAGATGCATCTTTCAACACGTCAATCGATTCAATATCCTGAGGATTTAAAAAGTTTAGTGGGTCTCCGCCACCAGTACTTGAATTGTCTAATGGAATACCGTCTACTACAAATAGAGGGGTACTTCCTGTTCTAACTCCCCCTGGTCCCCGTACGGTAATAGCCAAAGTAGCACCCGGCTCGCCGCTTGCCGATGTAACATTTACCCCGGCTACCTTACCCTGAATTAATTGCTGTGGATTGTTAATAATGCCTCGGTTAAAGCTTTCTGCTTTCACGCTTTTTACAGCTCCGGTAACATCTTTTTTGCTTTGTGATCCGTAACCCACTACAACTACCTGTGCTAAATCATTAACAGCAGTTTGTAATTGAATATTTATAGTACTCTTAGTCCCAACAAAAACTTCCTGTGTTGTGTACCCTAAAAAGCTAACTATTACAGTTGATTTGTCATTGGCAACAGTAATAGAAAATTCGCCCTTTGCATCTGTAATACTGCTAGATGTCGCACCCTTTACGGTAATACTTGCGCCAGAAAGTGCATTACCGGTAGCCGCATCTGTAACCCTGCCCTTTACTGTTCTGTCTGCTAAATTTGCAAAGGCACTTTGAGCAAATAACAAAATAAATGAGGCAATAACACAGTGCAAAAATACCTGTCTGCCCAAAAATTGAACTGAACTTTTTTTCATTTGATAATTGTAGTTAGTTTGAAATTAGAGAAAGACAAAACTCTAATTTTTACTACAGCTATCATGCACTTCGATATTACGAATAGTTTATCTGATTGTTACCGAATAATTAATTTTATAATTTGTTAATTATTGTTGGATATTTCTGGGGGCCTTTTACATAATACCATAATATTTTATTCATCATATCGTCTTGGCCGCCATCCACTTCATTAAATACTTCGTTTTGAGAAATTTCAGCATACCTTTTTTCAATGCCTTTTAAACTGGATAATGATTTGTTTTTTTCGTCTAGCGGCACCCGATTGGGAACTGAAGAGTATATGCTGCTGTTTTTTGTTTTTTGAAAGCAGTCTGTCATTGCCCGGGAAGTTGCATCCATGGTATTCATGGGCGGGATGCCCAAAATTTGTTCAATGGTTCTTAACATAGAAACCTGGTTGTAATTTGTATGCACCATTTTATTGGAAGTATACGGACTAATTACCATTCCAACAGTTCTATAGGCCGAAACATGATCCCAGCCGCCCTGTGAGTCGTCTTCGGTAACAAATATTACTGTTGAATCCCAATACTTGCTTTTCGAAATCATTTCAACAATTCTACCCAGTGCCAAATCATTATCGGCAACCATTGCAAAGGGGGTGGGGAAACCAGGAGAAGTTCCCGCTGTATGGTCATTGGGAAGCGAGAGCACCATTAAATTTGGCAAACTGTCTTTAGCAGCTAACTGATTCCATTCTTCCATAAAAATACTCGCTCTTTGCTGGTCACTAAACACCATATTATCACAATCTGGAAATGTGGGAGAGATAATAGGATGTAAATTATCGATAGTAGTTGTGTTATGCCATGTGGGTTTTATTCCTTGTTCGTATTGTTTATATAAATCGAACCAGTTTAACTTTTTATCATATTCTGTTTCACAAGCTTCTCCAAAAACACGTACTGTTTTTCCAAAGGTTAGTGCATGGTTCCAAATAAACCCTGTTTTATTATATACCAATGCATCTTCCTGCCGATGCGGATAACTTCTAAACCAAGCACGTACATTTTTCTCAACATAATCTGACACCATTCCGGCGTCGGTCCACTGATGCCCTTCTGCCGAAGATTTACCAGATGTGTGAAAATTATCCATGCCTCCAAATTGTTTTACCAGTGCATGTGTGTTAGGAGTATATTTTTCGCCAAATACACAAAGACTGCTATCGCCATTCCCATTCTTTACGTCTCCTAACACCTGATCGTAAGTTTTATTTTCTTTGATGATATATACTACATGTTTAAACACAGAGGGCTCTCCTATTCTTTCCGGTATCGGAATGGCTTCTACATTGGGTCTTGTTGGCAATAATAACTGGTCTAGTCTGCTTAACAGATTTTGCGTTTTAACGTTGGTTGTATGCCCCTCTAATTCTGTTTTACTGGGTACCGGAATAATGCTTACCGAGGCCAGTTCTTGATGAATTGTTCTGGCTTGTTTCTTTTCGTCTACTACATTGGCACCATCTGACTCTAAATTGGCAACAATTAAATTGTTTTCTTTAATTAGCAATCCTGCAGGATATGCTTCTGTAGGAATAAATCCTTCTACAAAAGTTTTACCTGTACCAAATTTAGCGCTGCTGTTTCCTAAATGAATTACTGCAATGGCATTATCCAATCCATTAGACACGTATAATTTTTTTCCATCAGCACTAAGCGCCAATCCATTGGGGGTGCTGCCTTGTAAGTTTTTCCCGGCCATTCCAACAAAAATGTTTTCTACCAGTTGATGGTTGTTTGCAGTAATAACTGATATTTCATCGCTTGATCCATTGGCCACATAAATAAATTTGCCATCCGAAGAAGCTATTATAGCATTCGGGTGAAGGCCCACCGTCATATCTTTTTTCAACGTTCCATTCGCTGAATTAAAAATCGAAAGAGTGCCGCTAGCAGTCGCCCCAGTGATTGGGCTTGTATACGCTAATCCCCAGGGAACGCCTGCCGTTGATTTACTGCTATCTGTAACGGATTCTCCTGCCCAGTTGGTTACAAAAACATTTTTCCCAATAACCGCTAGTCCAAAAGGAGCTACCCCTGTGTTGGCTTTCCAAACAATGGCTCTTGTATCCCAATTTAATTTAACCAATTCGTTGTTACCATTTAAAACAACATAAATAAAATACTGCTCGTTTTCTTTAACCACTTCTACCTGATTAGGCAAAGCATTTTTCGCAGGTGCCTTTTTTTCAAATGGTATACTGGTTATATTTTTAAATCCTTGCTCCCATTCGGCAATCATTAAAGCTGATTTGCTTCCTGTTGCCGCCGACCAAAGAATATATTGCTTACCGTTAATCGTTATTGTTTTGATTCCCGAATAGGTGCTCATCATCCCTTTATAGGATTGGTCTTGCTCAAATCGCCATTCGTTGATTACTTTGTTCTGCATAATATCCAGCACAAAAACTCCATATCTTTCTTCAACCACTACCAGGTTTTTGTCGCTCAGGTTCGCAATATCTAAAGCATGGTTTTCGAGCGACGGTTTTCCGTAACGAACAACTGTACCTGCCGATTGAATAATTCTATTATACGGCAACTGATGAACCGCTTTGTTGCGAGATACCATAAAATCGGAGAGCTCATTAATTTTGTCGGTATTAATAAAATCTACTTTTAACTGAACAAATTGCTCCCAGGCATCTTTAAAATCTGGACTTGCCCAAAATCGAATCGGTTTTTCTAAATCATGTGCGCTTTTTATGGCTGTTTCTAGTTTTGCAAGGTCTTCTTGCTGTAGGGGCCATCTTCTTTTAACCACAAAATTTCCAAAATCTCCACTTAATAGCGCGATTCTTTGCAACTGTTCTTTGGTATACTCGGTATTGATTCTTCCATCAAACCAAATAAACGCGGGATATTGATCAAACTCAGCCGGCTTGGGAGCATTTCCAGAAATTACAATGCGAATATTTTTATTATTAATGATTGCCGGGTATTTTTTCAACAAATCAACCAAGGCTTGTAAAGTGCTGGCCGCCTCGGATTTAATATCAATTAGCAATTGAAGCTTTCTGGTTGGAGTATAATCGGCTATGGGGGCCAAGTACAAATTCTCAAGCGATCGGCTGGGTGTCAGATCCTTTACATTATGTCCTACTAAAATTGTGCCGTTTACTAAAAAGATATCTGCCTCAATTGACCCAAATAGTTCGTTATAAGCTAACGTAAATGGTTTGTTTTGCTCATAATCGTTGTGTGAATGCGCGTTGGCTGTTGAATAGGGTTGACCATGTACGGCTGCCAAAGAACAAACCATACAGAGCACTAATAGCATTTGCTTCATAATAGACTAATTTGATTGCAAATATTACATTGGTAATGGCAATAATCCTAAACCTATTGCTTTATAAAATTATTATGTTTAGATACACGGTCGATATGTGAAGAGTTTAGGTTGAAATAGCCCTTCACTTTTTACGACTAAAGATTCCGCTCACACGGCTTTTTGCTACTTATTGTATTTGCCGGCCCCCCTTTCGGATTTCAAAAGCTGCAGTCGGCTTCAGCCTTAGGCACTGATGGAAAAAGATACAGTATTAAGTACTTAAAATCGTATGGCATTACATTTTATTGGCTTAATTGATTTTGGTGTCTTGTAGTTAATTCAATCCCGGTTCCAAGTAGAAGGGGGTTTTGGTTGAAGGGGATGGCGCTTTATTAATACTCTTTTACCAGAATATCCGTTGATATGCTTAACTCAGCGCTTAGCTTTCGAATCATTTCGAGCGTGAGCTTTCTTTTCCGATTCAAGATTTCACTCACACGGCTTTTTAATCCTATTGCACTTACCAGGTCTTTTTGCTGATAACCCAGCTGCTCCATGCGGAACTTGATGGCATCAATTGGATCAGGAAAATCAATGGGATATTTTTCCTTTTCATATTTATCTATAAGCAATGAAAGCAGTTCTAGCTCATCTCCTTCGCGGGTGCTTTTTTTGGCATCAAAGATTTGTTCCAATCTATTGATTGCCTTATTGTACTGCTTTTCGTTTTTTATTACTGTGTACTCCATATTAAATTGTTTTTGCGTCAATCTCGTCATATGCCTTATGAGTTCCCACAAAGCGAATCCACAAAATTTTATACGCGTAATTAATTTTAACTATTAGCCTGTAATCGTTGCCTTTTATGTTGAACACTACCCTGTTGCCCGGAAGAAAACTGGCAGCAGGAAATTCTCTTTTTATTTCATTCGGATTCTTCCAGCTGGCCGTATGAGCTTCGTGATACCAAGATTTCAGTTGACCCTCACAATCTTTGTGCTTGGTCCAAAAATCTCGCAATACTTTTTTAGCAATTACGCGCAAGCCAATTAATTTGATGCAAAATAATATAAAGTTCCCAAAACGGGAATATTATGTTCGGTTCAGCCAACCGCTACGCCTCTAGCCGGGCTATCTGTTTCCTTCCTGCTCCCGATATAATTTAGTTGAACTAGCCTGCAATTTGGCCTTTTAAATAATTAGCTGGTTAGGTATTTTCACGCTGCGGACGAATTAAATAGACAGATGTCGGAGTAGTAATGCATACTAATCCTATTCAGAACCATATCTGGGCGGCCAGTATCACCAAAATTTGCATGAAAAAGCCCCGACAAAATCGGGGCTCCAGAGGTGTGGGCCAGCCCCGACGCGTCGGGGGAACCGACTCAAATGTTTTTACATTCACTTCCCTTTTAGAAAAACAAATTACTCGCAGAGTCTTGATTAATCTTCTACCCTCACTCATGATAGATTGGGGGGTTAGAATTTTTTTTATTGCTATTCATTAAGACCTCAAAACGTAAGAATAAGGCCTACTTGGTTTGCCTAGTACTTCTTTTTCTCTCTGATTTCAATTACTTCCTTTTTCAAAGGAGTTAATTCATTCGGATCCAGATTTAGCCAGGCTGTAGTAAAAACAGTTTTATAATATTGTTCAAGCGCAGATACGATTGGATTTATAACGTTGGGGTCTTTTAATAAACTGGAATTATAATTGTTCTCTAAAATTTGATAATAATTTGTTATTGGAATCTCAACTTGTTTTAGAGGAATGCTTTTTGCCCATAGTTTTTCTCTCGTAATTGGCTCGGAAACAATCAAGTTTACTTTGCCTGATAAAACAAAAAAACCACTTATATTATAATGACTAAGCACATATCTTGCATTTCTTCCTGTTCCAGAAAGATAGTTAATCGGGCTCCACTTTACATTTTGATCATTTAAATCAAAATCGATGTCTACGCTAAGCATAAGATCGCTTTCCTTTTTATCACTATAAACCACTTGGTCGTAATATTCAAATGGGCCCCGCACAGTATAGCCCTTCTGTGTTAGCGCTTCATTAAAATCAGACGACATGGCCTTAGAAAAATCAGTGAATAATTTATAACTTGAATACTTAAATTTATCCTGGTAGGCCGGGTCTACTAGCAAAAATACAACCTGAGCAGATTTTGATTTCTCTTTTACAGAAGGCTCATAGTCATATTGCGCCACTTTTATTGTTGGGGGCGGGGGGGCCTGTTGTACTTTTGGAGCTGATGTACTCGCCATCGAAAAGGCGACGAAAACGGCTAATACTAAAATAGAACTGTGATTCGGATTTAGTTTCATAATTTCTTTTTAATGGCTGGCATATTTATAAAGAAATATCCGGCATTAAGGTGATAAAAATTTAGTGTGGAGATTTTATATTGTTTCTCCCCCCATAACTCAAATTTAAAGAAAAAAACAATTCTGCCAGACTCCGATTAAATTTTTCTCCTACCAAAATAAAATAATATAAAAATAACCTGATAGCAAATCAGGTCTAACCAATCAAAGGTCGCTACATCAACAGGAAGCATAACCTGCATTATTTCTAAAAAACTGCATACCAGCCAAAGAGAAAACAACCATTGCGTTGGAATTTTTTTTGCCCCGCCCCAAATGAATCCAAAGGCTGCAAGCAAACTTGAACACCAGCAAGCGTCTGAAAACCAGCCTGGCAAATTGACTGATTTGGTTTTGCTCCTGACGCCAAAATACCATTCATACAACAAAACGCCGTCTCTGCCTGCATAATAAGACCATATGCCGAGTAAAAGAAACCCTATAGAAGCAAATAGCCAATAACTCCTTTTACTCATTTCCCTTTGGTAGCTTTTTAGCATCAAAATAACCCTCAAACTGAATCAGCTTGTATTGCTCACTATTGAGTTTAGCTACAAGCTCATTCCTAGCCTCTTCGGCCTCTTTGATTGAATAATAAATTTCCGGAGATTTCCAAACTTGAAACGACTTATCAATAAAATATTTTTGGTCTTCTATCTGCTTTCGAAAGTGTGCTATTGTTCGCGTAGACTCCAAACTATAAAAATCTTGAACCTTATAAACACCACTAACTATGGCAAATTTTTTATAATATGACAGGTTCCTAGGAAAACATTCAAAACAGTTCATAGTAAGATAAATAAACCCATTATTTCCTGTAGTATCTGAAAAAGATTTCATGTCGGTTGGCTGAGTATTTTGCGCTAAACAATTGGTATTTATTGCCAAACTAAACATTAGCACTAATTGGGCGAGAACCATGACTTTTTTCATTACTATTTCACTTTTGTATAACTAAAATAGCACAAAACCGGCAAAAAAGAACCGTTAGCAAGAACCGCCTAGATTAGTTCGGCTTGACCAACCAATAATCAAATACTACTTTGGATGAGGTTAAAAAAACTATTAGATAGAGCGCGGCTTTCCTTAGTGTGGACCGGCCCCGACGCGTCGGGGGAACCGACTCAAATGTTTTTACAATCACCTTCTTTTCGAAAACCAAAACCCCCGACATAGCTGTTGGGGGTTTTGTGGTGTGGGCCGGCCCCGACGCGTCGGGGGAACCGACTCAAATGTTTTTACGATCACCTTCTTTTCGAAAACCAAAACCCCCGATATAGCTGTTGGGGGTTTTGTGGTGTGGGCCGGCCCCGGCGCGTCGGGGGAACCGACTCAAATGTTTTTACAATCACCTTCTTTTCGAAAACCAAAACCCCCGACATAGCTGTTGGGGGTTTTGTGGTGTGGGCCGGGATCGAACCGGCGACACAAGGATTTTCAGTCCTTTGCTCTACCGACTGAGCTACCGCACCATTCCAGCACTCCTATGAAAGGCGAACGGGGTGCAAATATAAGGACTTGCGGGTTTATTCAGATATTATCCACCGTTTTTTTATGTTTTTATGGGTTCTGCCTAAAACTCACAATTCCTCGGCGTACGCGCAAAGGCAATCACATCGCGGATATTCGTCATGCCCGTTACAAACTGCACCATCCGCTCAAAACCCAGTCCAAAGCCAGCATGTGGCACCGTTCCATAACGGCGCGTATCTAAATACCAGCTCATTTCTTCGGCAGGGATATGCATCGCTTGCATCCGGTCTTCTAACTTGCTCAGGCGCTCTTCTCGCTGGCTGCCCCCTACAATCTCCCCAATGCCCGGTGCCAGAATATCCATCGCCGCTACGGTTTCTCTTCCGGGCTCACAGCCATCATCCTGTCGCATATAAAATGCCTTAATCTTGGCAGGATAATTTGTTACTATCACCGTCCGCTTAAAATGCTTTTCCACCAAATACCGCTCATGCTCACTCTGCATATCTATGCCCCAGGCAACATCATATTTAAACTTCTTCTTTTTATAGGCGGGGCTGTCTAACAAAATCTGTATCGCTTCCGTATACGTGATGCGTTCAAAGGGATGATCCATCACAAAACGCAATTTCTCCAACAAGCCCATCTCGGCGCGCTCCTGCTGGGGCTTTTGTTGCTCTTCCTCCGCCAGTCGCTGATCTAAAAATGCCAGATCGTCGGCATGTTGCTCCATCACATATCCAATCAAATACCTAATAAAAGCTTCGGCCAAATTCATATTATCTTCTAAATCGTAAAAAGCCATTTCGGGTTCTATCATCCAGAACTCAGCCAGGTGACGGGCCGTGTTGCTGTTCTCGGCACGAAATGTAGGGCCAAACGTATAAATCTCCGCAAACGCCATCGCGCCCAGCTCGCCTTCTAGTTGTCCGCTCACCGTTAGGTTCGTGCTCTTGCCAAAAAAATCTTCTGTATAATCAATCGCACCAGCTTCGGTTCTTTTCGCTGTACCATCCATCGGCAACGTGGTTACCCGAAAAGTTTCTCCGGCACCCTCGGCATCGCTGGCTGTTATAATAGGGGTATGCAGATATACAAATCCGCGCTCATTAAAAAACCGATGCACGGCAAATGCCAACGCATGGCGAACACGAAATACCGACCCAAATGTGTTGGTGCGAAAACGCAGGTGGGCGATTTCACGCAAAAATTCTAAACTATGTTTTTTCGGCTGCAGCGGATATTTTTCCGCATCACTGTCGCCCAGCACTTCAATGGTGGCGGCTTTAATTTCTATGGTTTGGCCTTTCCCAACGGATGCCACTAACTCGCCTGTAATTTTTAGTGAAGCGCCCGTGGTGAGGCGGCGGAGGAGGTCGTCGGAAAATGCTCCCAAAGAAGCCACTACCTGTATATTCTGATTGGTGCTGCCATCATTCAGGGCAATAAACTGATTGTTGCGAAACGTGCGCACCCAACCCATTACCGTTACCGCTTCTCCCGCCAGGCCCTTTTGCAGCAGCTCTTTAATTTTTGTACGCTGATTAAACATAATATGCTTTTTTTACTTCTTCGCTTCCCCGGTTGCCGGATTGCACAGCAAAGATAAGCGCAAGACGCTGCCCGCACCCCCTTCGGGAAGCCCTTTCGGTGGCTTTTTTCATGAATTTTTCTTTTTTCATCAAAATGCCCTTACCTTTGTATCATAATCAACGTCGATCGTCTTACCCGTTCACAGACCTTCCGGCATCTCTTCCCAACCAATTTAAGTTTTTGATTCTACCTGTCTTACCGACTCCTCCCCTCTAACTGTATAATTGTTACTTATCTCCCCCCTATAACCGATTTAAATTACTTATGTACGACATTCTGCAACTGAACGACATGCTGCTGCTCGAATTATTAGATGTAGCAGAGCAACTGAAAATTAACGGTGCCAAAAAATTAGACAAGCAGGCACTGATTTACAAAATCCTCGACGCCCAGGCTACCAGCAATACTCCCGAAACGGCTGAGGAAAGCCGAAAAAAGCCTGCCCGCGGACGTAAGCCCGTTACCCTAAAAACTCCTCATATTACCGAAGAGGCAGAAGTGATGCAGGAAGCCCCCGCAGCCCCTGCCGCAGAAAAGCCGGGCCCTAAAAAAGGTCCGCAGAAAAAAGGCCGACCCAATCCACCAACACCTATTGCCGCTAACCCAGAAGCTTCTTCGGCAGAAACGCCAGTAGATGGTAGTGCCCCCGAACAAGCCGAACAGCAAAGCGCCCAACCCGGCGAGGCCGAAACAGCTGCTCCCGCCCCCGGTGCTCCCAGCCATCACCGTCACCCCATTAAAAAAGAACCGCTATTTAATATCGAGTTCGAAGGCGTGATTGAAGGCGAAGGTGTATTAGAAATGATGCCCGATGGATATGGATTCCTTCGTTCTTCCGATTATCACTACCTCTCTTCCCCGGATGATGTATATGTGTCTCCTTCACAAATCAAGTTGTTCGGCCTCAAAACCGGCGACACCGTGCAAGGAGCTGTTCGTCCACCCAAAGAAGGAGAAAAATATTTTGCGCTGCTGAAAGTTGATTATATCAACGGCAAGCGCCCCGATGAAGTACGCGATCGCGTTCCCTTTGATTATCTAACGCCGCTATTCCCTTTCGAAAAGCTAAACCTGTTTACTACTTCTAATAATTACAGCACACGCATCATGGACCTGTTTACGCCTATTGGTAAAGGTCAGCGTGGATTGATTGTGGCGCAACCGAAAGTGGGTAAAACCATGTTGCTGAAAGAAGTGGCCAATGCCATTGCAGCCAATCACCCCGAATGTTATTTGATGGTGGTGTTGATAGATGAGCGCCCCGAAGAAGTTACCGATATGGAACGCAGTGTGCGCGCAGAAGTTATTGCATCCACTTTTGATGAGCCCGCAGAAAAACACGTGAAAGTATCTGCCGTTGCCCTACAAAAAGCAAAGCGACTGGTAGAGTGCGGACACGATGTGGTGATTCTGCTCGACTCCATTACCCGTTTAGCCCGCGCCCACAACACAGTGGCACCTGCTTCGGGTAAAGTATTGTCGGGGGGGGTTGAAGCCAATGCCATGCAAAAGCCCAAACAATTTTTTGGTGCTGCCCGTAAAATCGAAAACGGCGGATCCCTCACCATTCTTGCAACCGCGTTGATTGAAACAGGTAGCAAAATGGATGAAGTAATTTTTGAAGAATTCAAGGGTACCGGTAATATGGAATTGCAACTCGATAGAAGACTGGCCAACAAGCGTGTGTTCCCTGCAATTGATTTGGTGGGCTCTTCTACACGGCGCGATGATTTGTTGTTGGATAAAGACGTGTTGCAGCGGATGAATATTCTGCGCCTCTATATTAATGATATGAATACGGAAGAAGCGATGAGCGAATTACTCAAGCGGATGCGCGGTACGAAAGACAATGAAGAGTTTTTGGCTTCGATGAATCGCTAACTCAATATTTTATCTAGAAATAATTATTACATATGCGCCGCTGGCGCATATTTTTTTGCCCACTATTTTCGGGGAACGCCAATGCTTGTATAGTAACGATTCTGTTCTATTTCTTCGCGCACGGGTTCGGGCACCAGATAGCGAATAGAGTGTCCGTCGCGAATTTGATCGCGCACGGCAGTTGCAGATATGTTGAGAATAGGTGCATCAAAAATTGTGATGCGTGCACCCGGATGTTCTACCACCGGATAGCCGCTGCGCTCATACACATATAATTGGAACTGCGCCATAATCAATCGGGCATTTTTCCATCGTGGAAGATTTTGCAAACTGTCGCTGCCCATGATGATGTGAAAAGAATGTTCTGGATATTTTTCTGTCAAATACGCCAACGTATCAATGGTATAAGAGGGGCGGGGCAAAGAAAACTCAGCATCAGATGCGCGCAAGCGGGTATCATCACCAATCGCCAGCCGTACCAAATGCAGTCGGTCGTATTCGTTCAATAGCGCCGCTTCGGGTTTATGAGGGTTTTGGGGGGTTACTACCAACCATACTTTGTCTAGATCTGTATGCTCGGCAGCGTAGGATGCAATTATTAGGTGGCCAACATGGATGGGATTAAATGATCCGAAGTATAAGCCGATTTTCATGTAAACAATTGATAGTCAACTAATTATGTGCGGCGGATTCTACAAAAATGCTATGGGCCTCATTCAGTCGCAAGCTCAGGTGATAGCCCGCAACGGAGATAGAGATGGGGTCGCCCAAAGGAGCCACCTGCTCTACCCTTACTATTTCACCGGGCACGCAGCCCATTTCCATCAGCTTAATGAAGATATCGTCTTTTTCAAAAGAATGGATACAAGCCACTTGTCCCACCACCAATTCCGAGAGTCTTTTCAATTCCGTAGTTTTCACTTGCAGGGGTTCAGTAAAGAATAAATAAAGGTAGGAAGCGTTAGTGTACTATTGTTACGATTTTAGGAGTTAACAACAATTTGATGGCAGCTATACACTTTCATACAGCCGACCAGGGCATTTCGCTTCCCGGCAAAACGATTCTTAAAACGTTGCTGTCGGATCTATTCCACAAGGAGGGCCGGCAACTAGCGGGCTTATCAATCGTTTTTTGTTCGGATGATTATTTGCTGGAATTAAACCGGCAGTTTTTGCAACATGATTACTATACCGATATCCTCACTTTTTTGATGAGCGAACGGGGTGCTCCGGTGGAGGGCGAGTTATACATTAGTGTAGATCGGGTGCGCGACAACGCCCGTGCTTTGGGGGTTCCTACTTTGCAGGAATTGCGGCGGGTGATAATACATGGATCTTTGCATTTGTGTGGGTTTAAAGACAAGTTAAAAAAAGACCAGGTGCTGATTCGGCAAAAAGAGGACCGATATTTGCAACTCCTGAAGAAAAGAATGCCTCATGCGTAAAGCCTCGCTGGTACTGGTTTTGCTGATTTTTGTTGGTTCGGTTGCTGCACAGTTATCGGAAGTGGAGCTAGAGGTCAAGCCTGTACCCTCCCCTGCCTCCCGCGACAAAGCCATTCTCGAATGGAATCGTTCCTTTCCCGCCTTTGCCTCTATGAATACCCGCGAGCAGGAATGCCTGTACTGGGTAAACCTTGCCCGCAAGAGCCCACAATTTTTCTGCGATAGTGTGCTCAACCCTATCTTACAAGCCTTCCCCATCTTGCGTGGTCGAGAGTCGGCAACCCTTAGAAAAGACCTGCTAGCGGCCGGGAGTTTGGCAATGTTTAGTCCACACGCCCTCCTCAACAAAACCGCTCGTGCACACGCGACTGATATTTCCCGTAAAAAATCCCCTATTTCTCATAGTTCCACCAACGGAAACAGCTTTGCCGATCGGATGCGATTGTCTGGCATCAGCACCTGTGCGGGAGAAAATATCAGTCTGGGCAACCAAGGAGTGCTACTTTCAGTGGTTTTATTATACCTAGACATGAACCTAACCCCTGCCGCACACCGGCAAACCCTGCTGAACAAGCAGTATACGCAGATTGGATTGGGATGTGTGGATTATGATTCAGACAATTTCTTTCTGGTGCAGGACTTCTCCTGTACCCTCAACTCGCGCTTTTAGACCTAGTGCCCACCCATTTGTTCCACGTGGAACCCTACTTTCTTTTTAGATTTTGCCAATTTCCGAGTTGCCCACCCCGAAACGTTCCACGTGGAACACCGTTTGGTTTGTTTTTCAATAGTTTGTCGGGGTTGTTTCACGTGGAACATGAAACGATTTGGCTTACCGTTTACACGAATCCTTTCTATCTTTGCATCCATGTTTCCAGAATATGATGTGATTGTAGTGGGGGCCGGTCATGCCGGCTGTGAAGCTGCCGCGGCGGCTGCCAATTTGGGCAGCAAAGTGCTGCTGGTTACTATGAACATGCAAACCATTGCCCAAATGAGCTGTAACCCGGCCATGGGGGGAATCGCTAAAGGACAAATCGTTCGGGAGATAGATGCCATGGGCGGATATAGTGGAATCGTGAGCGACAAAAGCATGATTCAGTTTAGGATGCTCAACCGAAGTAAGGGTCCGGCCATGTGGAGCCCACGCTGCCAAAGCGACCGCATGCTGTTCGCGGCCACCTGGAGAGAAATGCTGGAGAACACAAGGGGCGTGGATTTTTATCAAGACATGGTGCGGGAACTGATCATCAAAAACAATCGGGTCACGGGGGTAATTACCGGAATGGGTAATTCCATTCGCGCTAAGGCGGTGGTGGTTACCAGCGGAACCTTTTTAAACGGGATCATTCACATCGGTGAAAAACAATTTGGGGGAGGACGAGTAGCCGAAAAAGCCGCGTCCGGTATAACCGAACAATTGGTGAGCCTGGGTTTCGAAAGCAGTCGCCTGAAAACTGGAACGCCCCCAAGGGTAGATGGCAGAAGTCTAGACTACTCAAAAATGGATGAACAAAAAGGCGACGATGAAATCGTTGGATTCTCGTTTTTGCCCATCGAAAAAATTAAAGCCGAAGCACAGCGGAGTTGTCATATTACCTATACCAACTCAACCGTACACGAAATATTAAAAACCGGGTTCGACAGAAGTCCGATGTTCCAGGGAAGAATAGACGGCGTGGGCCCCCGCTACTGCCCAAGTATCGAAGACAAGATCAATCGCTTTGCCGATCGCGACCGACACCAACTGTTTGTTGAGCCGGAAGGATGGAATACCGTTGAGATTTATGTAAACGGATTCTCCACCTCCCTTCCAGAAGAAGTTCAATACGAAGCGCTTCGTACTGTTCCGGGGTTTGAGCACGTTAGGATTTTCCGTCCGGGCTATGCAATCGAATACGACTACTTTCCGCCAACACAATTAAAATATTCGTTGGAGACAAAATATATAACTGGTTTATTTTTTGCCGGACAAATAAACGGCACCACTGGATATGAAGAAGCCGCTTGTCAGGGATTGATGGCCGGTATCAACGCGCACCATTCGGTTCAGGAACAGGAGCCGCTCATCTTAAAAAGAAACGAAGCCTATATCGGGGTATTAATAGACGACCTAATCAGCAAAGGAACGGACGAGCCATATCGGATGTTTACCAGTCGCGCGGAATTCAGAACCTTACTGCGGCAAGACAATGCCGATTGGCGACTGACTGAAAGATCGTATAAAATGGGACTGGCTTCCGAAGAAAGGATGCAATCGCTGAATAAAAAGAAAATCGAAGTTACAGAAATTACCCGCGTATGTGCTGAAGACTCTCTAGATCCAGACTTGATCAACCCTTACCTAAGTTCTGTTGATTCTGCGGCAATTAGCGAAAGACAAAAAATTGGGCGATTATTATTGCGGCCCAATGTTTCGATCAAGGGGCTAATGGAAAACGACGCCAACCTGCAGACAGCTTTAGGCGAGCTTTCAGAAGCATCCATTGAACAAGCAGAAATACAGCTCAAATATTCCCGCTACCTAGAAAAGGAAGAGGAAATGGCGTTGCGGATGAGTCAACTCGAAAATCTGCTGATTCCCGGCCACATCAACTACGACCAAATTCCTGCGCTATCTAACGAAGCGTTGCAGAAATTCAAAAAAGTTCAACCCCAGACACTCGGTCAGGCGAGTCGCATCAGCGGGGTAAACCCAAGCGATGTTCAAATTCTGATGGTTTACATGGGCCGATGAAATTTTGAAATGCCCCCGGCAAAAGTTATCTTTAACTAAAGACTTCACTTGAAAAAATTTTTTAGCTGGACAATTAAAATTGCTGCAGGGCTACTCGTACTATTGTTTCTCCTATTTCTGGGACTAACGATGTACGTGAACAGTAACAAAAAAGAGTTGATTGCACAAGCCACAGAAACCATACATACAAAGCTAAGCGGAAATGTAACCATTGAAGATTTGAACGTTTCACTGTTTCGTCATTTTCCTAGTTTATCTATTCGACTGATTAATGTGAGTGTTACCGATTCTCTCTATCCCAAACACCAACACAAGATATTATCGGCTGAAAACTTATTTGTTCGGCTTAGCACCCCCTCCCTAATTACTGGTCGCGTACTGATAAATAAATTTACACTGCGGAACGGGGGCTTTTATTTGTTTACCGACTCTACTGGATATAGCAATGGGTATCTATTGAGACCCAAGAATCCAAATCCTCCCAAAACGTCTAACACCAACGAAGCAGCGAAAAAATTATTAGACGATGTGTTGATTGAAAACTTTTCCCTTCACTTAGAAGACGTGCCCGGGGATAAATTGTATGACATTACGGTAGAAAAACTAGAGGCCTCAGTTAAAAAATCGGGAGATGTTTTTACTGTTGAAGTTGATAAAAAATTGAAAGTCGGCGGAATTGGCTTTAAGAAAAAGAACGGCAGTTTTGTGGGCAAACAATCGATGGCAGGCAAATACGCTTTGCAGTTTGATGTGGCTCAAAAAAAGCTTTCTTTCAATGATATGAATTTAAAAATTGGTGAGCAGCCTTTTGTGTTTACTGGCGTGTTTTTGTTGGGCAAGGAAAATAGCTTTCAGCTTCATATCACAAGCCAACAAATATTAGTAGATTTTGCCCGTTCTTTGTTAACACCTAAAATCGCAAGATCTATCGGGATTGTTTCTGTTAAACAACCCCTTGATGTAGACGCCACCATTGGGGGAAGTTTGGCTGGCGGGGATCCGAGGGTACAAGTAAAATTCAACACGCAAAACAACCAGGTCGACAGCAAGTTTTTAAACATGACGGAGTGTTCGTTTACAGGCGAGTACTTAAATGAAGTAGTTCCCGGCAACGGTTATTCCGACGAGAACTCACATATATATGTAAAAGAAATGTCCGGAATTTGGGAGGGGATGAAACTTAACATAAAAGAGCTGAATGTGATGAACCTTTCACATCCAAGTCTCGCGGTTCAAGCCAGCTCGAACTTTCCACTGAACGAACTGAATTCAGCGATGCAATCAGAAACCATGAAATTCACGGATGGCCAGGGGGAGTTTTCGCTGAACTACTCAGGAAGAACCGACAGCATCAGCTCGAAAAATAGCAGCCTCACAGGATTTCTAAGATTTAAAAATGGGTCGTTGTTATTAACAGGGCCGCAGGCAACCATTCAAAAATGTACGGGAACTTTTACATTTAACAACGCCAACCTAATTGTAGACAGTCTTAAAGGGGAATTAGCTGGTAATGCTGTATATATGAAAGGCCGCGCAAACAATGTGTTGTCTGTATTAAGCGACGACCATGTTCCTGTTTCACTAAATTGGGACATATATGCTCCCGTAATCAACCTCAATAGTATCCGCTCGGTATTAATGAGAAAAGTTGCCGCAAAACCAACCAAAAGCAAAAAGAAAACAGGGATTAGCAAAACGGTAGAAAATATTGATCGCCTATTATCTTCCGGAGCCGTAACCGCTTCTCTAAAGGCCGATCGGCTAAAAATAGAGAAAATGGATGCCAGAAACTTTACAGCCAGTATTCAGCTAGAAGGAAATACTTGGGCGGTAAAAAACGCCTCTCTACAACATGGTGATGGAAGTGTGGCGGTATCCGCATTCATTAAAGAGCTTAGTCCTAACCGCCTTAGCTTTACCAGTGAGATTGCTCTTAAGAATGTAGATGCAAAAAAAACCTTTTACGCCTTTGAAAATTTTGGAATAAAGGGCATCAGCCACGAAAACATCCGGGGCAAGCTGAACCTAAACGCAAAGTACTCGCTTTTACTAAATGGAAAGGGAGAGCCTAACATGAACACCATTGCAGGAAACGGCAAATTTTCACTAAAGAATGGGGCCCTGTTAAACTTTCCACCATTGTTGGAAGTACAGAAAACTGCTTTTAAAAATCGGGACTTCTCAAATGTCCAGTTTGCGGAAATCAGCAACACGCTGGTATTTGAAAATGCAGGCGTAACCATCAAAAGAATGGCTATTAACTCTAGCGTACTTACGTTGTTTTTAGAAGGGATTTATGGATTAAATAACAATACCGATATTAGCATACAGGTGCCGCTAAAAAATCTGAAGAAAAAAGACGAAGCCCACCCCGAATTTATTTCAGGCGACGCTAAAGGCGGGATGAGCGTTTTTCTAAGGGCAGCAGCCGACAAGGACGGTAAGATTAAAATCAAGTACGACCCACTCAAAAGATTTAAAGGTAATAAAAGCAAATAAACATATGAAAAATCTATTCATCTCTTGTTGCCTCGTCTCCCTAATTTTGGGCTGCCAAACTCCTGGTGCGTTTACCAGCCCTACTTTGGCCGAGTACCACGCAATTACTGATAGTGGCGTGCAATCTGGAGGGGTAAAAATGATTCCCATAAAAACACCTGTTGGAACATTTAACGTGTGGACCAAAAGATTCGGGAACAACCCGAAGATGAAAGTCTTGCTGTTACACGGAGGTCCCGGAGGAACACACGAGGCTTTTGAAAGCTTTGAGAGTTTTTTTCCGCAAGAAGGCATTGAGTTTTATGAGTACGATCAACTGGGCTCAATGCTTAGCAATCACCCCACGGACAGCTCCCTTTGGACCACCGAACGTTTTGTGGAAGAAGTAGAGCAGGTTCGCATTGCGTTAGGGTTGGATAAAAATAATTTTTATGTGTTGGGGCACAGTTGGGGTGGTATTCTGGCAATGGAATATGCCCTAAAATATCAAGAAAATATTAAAGGGCTAATCATAAGTAATATGGTGAGCAGCATACCGCAGTATGTTCAATATGCCAACAATGTGTTAGCCAAACAAATGGATCCAAAAATAGTAGATACTATACGATTAATGGAAGCGAAAAAGGAATATACCAACCCTCGGTATATGGAAATCTTACAGCCGAACTATTATGAGAAACATCTTTGCCGGGTGCTTCCATGGCCAGAGCCGGTAGTACGCGCGTTTAGTCATATTAATCAAGAAATCTATGTGTTGATGCAAGGCCCCTCTGAATTTGGTGCCAGTGGCCGACTGCTGAATTGGGACAGGAGCAAGGACTTGCCTAAAATTGAGGTGCCCACCCTTACAATAGGCGGAGAGCACGACACAATGGATCCGGAACACATGAAATGGATGTCGACACAGGTAAAAAAGGGCCGATATCTATATTGCCCCAACGGGAGCCACTGCTCTATGTGGGACGACCAAGCACATTATTTTCCGGGTGTTATTAGCTTTATTCAAGATGTGAATGCCGGTAAGTTCTAATCCGTCGTTTACCGAATAAAATCTTTATTCACCGAAAAAAGGATGAATGGTTTTTCCGAAGCGGTGAATTAGCTAGCTTTATTATTATTCAAAAATGCGCACTATGATAAAAAAAACAGCGCTCTTGTTGTCGGCACTCTTAGTTGGCTGGCAGATACAGGCGCAAGAAACCTTTCCGGTAAACGGAGTGGCAGATAAGCGGGACGGGTGTTTTGCCTTTACCAATGCCACAATAGTTAAAGAATCGGCAACCACACTAACCAACGCTACCCTGGTGATTCGCGAGGGAAAGATCGTTGCGATTGGAACCACCGGGGTAGTAATACCAAAAGACGCTGTAGTGATTGATTGCAAAGACAAGTTTATCTACCCGTCATTTATTGACATCTATACCGATTATGGTATGTCGTCTGCACAACAAGGGGGCGCAAGAGCCGGCTTTAATTTTAATGGACCGGCACAAATTACCTCTAATACCAAGGGGGCTTTTGGTTGGAACCAGGCCGTTCGCCCAGAAACTGATGCGATTCATCAATTTGCTGTAGACGACGCCAAGGCAAAAATCTGGAGAGACCTGGGTTTTGGTGCCGTTCTAACACATGGAAAAGATGGAATTGCGCGTGGCTCAGGTACTGCAGTTACACTGGCCAACGAAAACGAAAATTCAGTAGTGCTAAAAGACAAGGCATCGGCACACTACTCGTTTAACAAAGGAACATCTGGTCAAAGCTATCCCAGCAGTTTAATGGGAAGCATCGCGCTGATTCGTCAATCTTATTTGGATGCACAATGGTATAAAAACAATTCCGCTAAAGAGGGACTTAACCTGTCATTAAAATCGTGGAACGATTTACAGTCACTTCCTCAAATTTTTGAATCCGACGACAAATGGAATGATTTGCGTGTTGCAAAAATTGGAAAAGAGTTTGGGGTGCAATATATCATCAAGGGCGGCGGTAATGAATATCAGCGAATAGCAGATATAGCGGCCACTCAGTCTCTATTTATCATTGGCCTCAACTTTCCAACAACCATGGATGTAGAAGATCCCACTGATGCGAGAGCGGTATCCCTTGGAGATATGAAACACTGGGAGCTAGCTCCGAGCAATCCAGGAGCCATGGAGAAAGCAGGCATCACTTTTTGCCTAACTGTTGCAGACTTAAAAGATCCTAAAACATTTTATTTCAATCTGCGCAAGGCATTAGAAATGGGACTTTCAGAGAACAAAGCATTAGATGCGCTTACCAAAACGCCCGCCAATTTAATTGGATTATATGATAAAGTAGGAAGTTTAGAAGTAGGTAAAGTCGCAAATTTCATCATCACTAGCGGACCCGTATTTGCAGAAAAAACCAACTTCTTACAAAACTGGGTACAGGGAAATAAATATAGTATCAAAGACGAGAATTGGAACGATGTGAAGGGCATGTACACCCTTTCCATTACCGGTGCAGGCGGAATCGCCAACTATACGCTCGACGTGAAAAGTGCAGCTGCCGCAAATGTAATCGGAAAAGATACCCTTACAGGAAAGTTTAGTCACGACGGCAAAATGGTGAAACTGAGTTTCGCTACGCAACCAGCTCGCAGATCCGGAGGTGGTGGAATGGGCGGAGCCTATATGGGTGGCGGAATGAGTCGCACCCCAGCACAATATCGATTGAGCGGCGTTGCTAATGGCAATACCTGGAACGGAACCGGAGAAGATACTGCCGGAAATAAAGTTACCTGGACGGCCAACTGGAGCACCACAACTTTGGCTACAGTCGATTCGGCTAAAAAAAGGCCGGCAGTTACACCAAGAGTTGGGCAAGTAGCCTACCCCTTTAATGGATATGGCTGGGAAACCTCTCCCAAGCAAGAAACGTTGCTAATTAAAAACGCAACCATTTGGACCAACGAAAAAGAGGGCAAGCTGGAAGGAGCCGATGTATTAATCAAAAATGGTAAAATTGTAAAAGTTGGCAAGAACCTGAGCGAAGAGGGCGCGAGAGTATTTGACGGAACCGGCAAACACGTAACAGCGGGAATCATCGACGAGCACTCTCACATTGCTGCAGCCTCTATTAACGAGGGCGGACAATCGGTTACTTCCGAAGTGCGCATTGCAGACAACCTCAACCCCGAAGACATTAATATATATCGCCAGCTAAGCGGAGGAGTTACAACCTCACATATATTACACGGATCTGCTAATACTATAGGCGGACAGACCCAGTTAATTAAATTACGTTGGGGTGCAAATGCCGATGATCTGATGTTTAAAGGATGGGATCCGTTTATCAAGTTTGCATTGGGAGAAAATGTAAAAAGATCAACCTCACAAAACAACAATCGCTTTCCAGATTCAAGGATGGGTGTTGAACAAATATTAACGGATGCTTTTGCGCGAGCAAACGATTATGATAAAGCAATGAAGGCCAATCCAACCTCAACTCGCAGAGATTTAGAACTGGATGCAATTGCAGAAATTATAAACAAAAAGCGTTTTATCACATGTCACTCCTATGTACAAAGCGAAATTACCGCTGCGTTGCGTGCTGGAGAAAAATATGGCGTAACATTTAATACGTTCACACATATTATGGAAGGTTATAAAGTGGCAGACAAAATGAAGGCGCATGGATCATCCGCATCCACCTTCTCAGACTGGTGGTATTACAAAGTAGAGGTAACAGATGCCAATGCTTATAATGCTGCCATTATGCACAAGGTAGGGCTAAACGTTTGTATTAATTCCGACGATGCAGAAATGGCAAGAAGGCTGAACCAAGAAGCTGGCAAAACCATACGGTATGGAGGCGTTTCCGAAGAAGACGCATTGAAGATGGTAACGCTTAATCCCGCAAAGGCCCTACACGTAGACAATCGTGTGGGAAGCTTGAAAGTAGGTAAAGATGCCGATCTGGTAATCTGGAGCGACAATCCGCTGAGCGTATATGCCAAAGCAGAAAAAACCATCGTGGATGGCATAGTTTATTTTGATCGCGAAAAGGATTTGGAACAGCGGAAAAAAATTAACGCAGAGCGCTTCCGATTAACACAGAAAATGATTGGTGAAAAAAGGGCGGGGGGTATCACTCGTCCCGCAGAACCCAGTTGGCAAATTCTGATGGGATGTGGAGACCACGAACATAAAGATGGGATATATACCATAGACGCTGAAGATCAACAATCATTACGCTAATTCGCCGGGAACGGTGTTATGCACTATAAAAAAGAACTTATGAAAAAAATACTCTGGAGTTGTTTACTTTCTATAGCCCTGCTACCTGCAGGGGCACAGGAAGTAGTCTATCCCGCAAAAGAATTCAAAGGAAAAACCTTTATCACCAACGGAACCATTCACGTAGGCAACGGAACGGTAATTGAAAACGGTACGGTGGTAATCAGCAATGGCAAAATCACTTCGGTGGGTGCCGGAGCCAGTTCTCCTGGCAACGATGCGCGGGTGATTGATGCAAAAGGAAAGCATATTTATCCCGGACTAATTTTAGCCAATACCGATATTGGCTTAAAAGAAATTGCCAACGGCGTTCGTGCCAGCAACGACTATACCGAGCTGGGCGAATTCAATAGTAATATTCGCGCTATTACCGCATACAATACCGATTCGCGGGTAATGGCCGTATTGCGTAGTAATGGAATTTTGCTGGCAAGCGTGGCTCCTCAAGGAGGCAGCGTAAGTGGCAGCTCTACTATTGTACAGCTTGATGCCTGGAACTGGGAAGATGCGGCATATCAAATGGATGCGGGCATGCACATAACATTACCCAGCTTTATCAGCAGAGGTGGAGGTAGACGTTTTGCTGGATTTCCGGGGTTTCCCGGAGCAGGCGGAGCAGATGGCGGAAAGTCGGCACTGGAAAAAGTAGAGGAAATCAAATCATTCTTCCGCCAGGCAAAAGCCTATATACAGGAACCCGTTCACAGCAACGTTAACCTAAAGCTGGAAGCCATGCGTCCGCTAATAGAGAAAAAACAAAAGCTGTTTGTACATGGCGACCAGATTAAACAAATGCTGATTGCCATCGACTTCGCAAAAGAGTTTGGCGTGGATGTAGTAATTGTAGGCGGCAGCGAAAGCTTTCAAATTGCTGACCTGCTAAAAGCCAATAATATATCGGTGATTTTAGATCAATGTCTGAACCTGCCCGCAACCGAAGACGACGATATCGACCAGCCATTTAAAACACCCGCTGCCTTACAAAAAGCAGGTGTGCTGTATTGCATCAGCGACGATGATGCCAATACGCGCTATCGAAACCTGTCGTACAATGCAGGTATTGCCGCTACTTTCGGCCTTACCAAAGAAGAAGCGCTGAGTGCGATTACCCTGAATGCTGCCAAAATTTTAGGCGTTGAAGGAAAAACAGGCAGCATTGAAGTGGGCAAGGATGCGAACATTGTGGTAAGCGAGGGAGACTTGTTAGACATGAAAAGCAGTTCGATTACCGATGCGCTGATTCAGGGAAGACAAATTAACCTAGACAACAAACAAAAACAGCTATACGAAAGATACAAGTACAAATACTCGTTGAAATAAGTAATTCCCCCAAAATACAAGGAGCTTAACAAGAAGCCGCGCCTAACCGTGCGGCTTCTTAGTTCACACCGGCGGAAGAATCAGTAGCGTAATACCATCCTTTTATTACCTTTATCCCCATGGAAAAGAAATTGTTTTTGCTGGATGCCCTGGCATTGATTTATCGGGCCTATTATGCCTTAATCAGAAACCCCCGTATCACCTCCCGCGGAAAAAACACCAATGCACAGTTTGGTTTTACCAATACCCTATTCGACCTGATACACAAAGAAAACCCGACTCACCTCGCGGTTTGTTTCGACACACACGCGCCTACAGAACGACACACTGATTTTGCAGACTACAAAGCCAACCGACAAGAGGCACCGGAAGACCTGCTAGCCTCATTGCCAGATATCAAGAAAATTATTCAGGGATTTAATATTCCCGTAGTAGAACTAGACGGATATGAGGCAGATGATGTAATTGGCACCGTTGCGTGGCAGGCTGCTGATTTGGGGTATAGTGTTTATATGGTAACGCCGGATAAAGACTATGGACAATTGTTAATTCATCCGCAGGTTTATATATATAAGCCGCCATCATTTGGAAATGCCGAAGAAATTGTTACTGCCGAAAAGATTTGCGAAAAATGGGGTATCTCGCGGGTAGAACAAGTGGTAGACATGCTCGGGTTGATGGGCGACGCCGTGGATAATATTCCGGGAATTGCGGGCGTAGGAGAAAAGACTGCTGCTAAATTGTTGAAGGAATATGACACACTGGAAAACGTGCTGGCACATGCAGACGAAATAAAGGGAGCCCTAGGAGAAAAAGTGCGCAATGGAAAAGACGCCGCCATCATGAGTAAAAAGCTAGCCACCATTATTACCAATGTTCCAGTTTCTTTTCATGAAGAAGATTATCGCCTGAAAGAATGGAATAAAGAGTTGCTCACTGAAGTGTTTACCGAGTTGGAATTTAAAACATTAGGTAAAAGAATCTTGGGAGATAACTTCAACACGTTCCAATCGGCACCCAAGAGCATACAAACCGATTTGTTTGGTGACGAGGTAGCAGCCCCCGCATCAAACAAGGTAGAAGATGCGCCATCAGAAACGGGGCAAGGCTTGTTAGCAGAGAAAAACATTCACAACACAGAACACCGGTATACCGTTGCAGCAACAGATGAAGAAATAACGAAGCTTGTTGCCTATCTAATGACTCAATCCGAAATCTGCTTCGATACCGAAACCACCCACCTGGATGCTAATGAAGCAGAGCTGGTGGGACTAAGTTTTTCTTGTAAAAAGGGCGAGGGCTATTATGTGCCCTGTAGCGCTAATCGGGCAACTACATTGAATATGCTCGATAAGCTTATGCTATTGTTTAATCGGGAAGAGGTAACATGGGTGGGACATAATATTAAATACGACCTGCTGGTTTTAAAATGGTATAACATAGAGTTACGGGGAAAGATTTTTGATACCCTGTTGGCGCATTACTTGATAGATCCTGAAGGGAGAAGAAGTATGGACCTGTTGAGTGCACAATTTTTGGGATATGAGCCCGTTCATATTGAAGAGCTGATTGGCAAAAAGGGAAAGGGTCAGGGAAATATGCGTGATGTTGACACAGAGAAAATAAAAGAATATGCTGCTGAAGACGCCGACATAACCCTGCAGCTGAAACATAGTTTTGTTCCGCTGTTGCACGCCAAAAAAGTAGAGCGTGTTTTTTCAGAAGTAGAAAATCCGCTGGTACGGGTATTAACAGACATGGAATTTGAAGGGGTTAGGATAGATGTAGATTTTTTAAAAGAGTACAGCAAGGAGTTGGAGAAAGAGGCCAAATTATGTGAAGAGTCGGTATATCAGCAGGCGGGTGTTCGCTTTAACCTGGCATCTCCGAAACAGTTGGGAGAAGTGTTATTTGAAAAATTACAAATAGATCCCAAGGCAAAGAAAACAAAAACCGGTCAGTTTGCCACGGGAGAAGAAGTATTACAAAAACTGGCCAACAACAATCCGATAGTGGCAGACATTCTCGGCTTTCGGGAGCTCACCAAACTAAAAAGCACCTATGTAGATGCGCTGCCAGAAATGATCAATAGCAAAACGGGAAGAGTGCACACTTCTTATGCACAAGCGGTGGCTGTTACCGGAAGGCTCAGCAGCAATCACCCGAATTTGCAAAACATTCCAATAAGAAGCAGCAGGGGAAGAGAAATTAGAAAGGCTTTTATTCCGAGAGCGGAAGGAAGAATTTTAGTGAGTGCCGATTATTCCCAAATAGAACTTCGAATTGTAGCGGCAATAAGCGGAGACAGCAACATGTGTGAGGCCTTTAGAAACGGCAAAGATATTCATACGGCCACAGCTGCGCGGGTGTTTGGGGTAGCCGAAGAGGCGGTAACCAAAGAAATGCGCTATAAAGCAAAAAGCGTGAACTTTGGAATTATATATGGTCAGGGAGCTTTTGGCCTGGCTGAAAACTTAGGTGTTTCTAGAACAGAGGCCAAAGAAATCATAGACAATTATAAAAAAGAGTTTTCCGGCATTACCCAGTATATGGAGGACACTATTCAGTTTGCGCAGAAAAATGGATACGTTGAAACCCTTATGGGCAGGAAACGTTGGCTGAAAGATATTAGCTCGTCTAATTTTACTGTTCGCGGATTTGCGGAAAGAAATGCCATTAATTCTCCCATTCAGGGAACAGCAGCCGATATGGTAAAGCTGGCAATGATTGCTATCCATCGAGAGATGAAAGATAAAAAGATGGTTTCTAAAATGATTTTGCAGGTGCACGATGAGTTGGTTTTTGATGCGGTGCCGGAAGAACTCTCGGTGCTAGCGCCCCTAATATTAAACAATATGAAAATTGCCCTTCCGCTTCCCAACCAGGTGCCGCTGGAAGCAGAGCTGGGAACAGGAAAAAACTGGCTAGAAGCACATTAAACTCAAAGCAAATGCACGCAAACGAAATAATTATAAATCGTTTTTATTCCGCTTTTCAGCAAAAAAACGCACAAGAAATGAATCATTGTTATTCCGAAAACATTGCATTCAGCGACCCGGTATTTGGTTTGCTGCACGGGGAGGAGGTTAAAAGCATGTGGGAAATGCTTTGTATAAATGGAAAAGACCTACAACTTAGTTTTGGTAACATTCAATTGCTGGATGAAGAATATGCCACCTGTGATTGGGTAGCCCAATATACATTTTCACAAACCGGCAGACGGGTAATTAATAAAATAAAGGCCCACATTCGAGTAGAAAATGGCATCATAACCGAACATACAGACGCTTTTGAAATATACAATTGGAGCCGCCAGGCATTGGGGCTTATGGGGTGGTTGTTTGGCTGGACAGCTTGGTTTCAAAAAAAGCTTCAACAAAAAACCCGGAAAGCGCTAGAAAATTTCACGGAAAAAAAATAGCGGCGCTGGTTTTATTAACGCTCCACAAAAACGATATACCTTTACGGCATGAATTGGAGTTTTTATTTGAAAAGCATTTGGATGATTGGTGGGCGATATTTTTTTATTGCCGGCGTAGGGTTTTTCCTCGCTTATATATTGTTCCGGAACGATTGGTCGTTTAAAAAAATACAACGGCGTTTTCCCGAAAGCAAGGACTATCTGCGCGAGATGGGATATTCTTTTCTAACAATTGTGATTTTTGCAACGGTTACTTATCCGCTGCTTGCGATTCCTTCCATCTCAAAATATACTACTAGATACAACGAGATTGCTCAATTCGGTTGGGTTTACTATTTGGTGGCCTATCCGATTATGTTTGTGATGCACGACACGTATTTTTATTTTGCGCACCGGCTCATGCACAACAAAAAGCTGTTTCCTCTTTTTCATTTAGTGCACCATAAATCTACCAATCCGAGTCCTTGGGCCGCCTATGCATTTCATCCACTGGAAGCGTTAGTAGAAGTAGGAATTGTAGTGATCTTTCTATTCACCATCCCTATACACAAAACGCACTTGATGATCTTTTTTCTAATGATGATTGTGTATAATGTTTATGGGCATCTAGGTTATGAGTTATATCCAAAAGGGTTTCATAAAACGCGGATAGGCAGGTGGATTAATACTTCTGTAAATCATAACCAGCACCACCAATACTTTACCGGCAATTATGGCCTTTACTTTCTATTTTGGGATAGGATGTTAGGAACCATCCGAAGCGATTATGATGGCAGATTTGAAGAGGCTACACAAAGAAGCAAATAAATAATCCCTTATTTTTTCTTGAATACTGGAACAGTGCTGCAAGGCTCCCCGAAAAAAATGCTTTTAGCAAAGGGGCGCAGCAATTGAGTAAGGGCAACATATACCGATTCGGGAATGGCTTTTTCACCACAGCCTTTTACTACAATCCGCTGATCGGTATAAATTTCAGGGGAAAGTGCGGATATGTTTCGGAGGAAAAGGGATTCACGCACTTGCTCTTCGTTTCCCTTCATAATAAAAGAGGCTACTGGTTCTAGCGAAGAAGCCACCAACATGTATGCCCAAAGAGGAATGATTGCGTCTGCAGAACAAACAATGCCAACAGCTACATCTTTATATTGTTGCCAATCAGTATTTTGAAGTGCCGCACGAAAGTCTTTTTCTTTTAAAATAAGACCCATAAAAAGGTGATTTTTCAGATCGAACAATTTTATTGTCTCAGTAGGATAAAATTCTGCCGGATCGAGACTGACGAGTCCACTATCTGCCACTTTATTAACCAACGTTTCATTCATAAATTACCTTTCAGATACAAAATTAGGGGATTGGCCGGAGTTTGATGTTTCGGAATACGTAAATAAAAAGCCCGGAAATAAATTCTGGGCTTTTACATAATCTATTAACAAACAATTAATTAAACTGAAAACGATAATCCTTAATTGTGGCAGCTTTTCTCAAGGCGTCCTGACTTCGAAAGGTTGCTGATCGGAGCATTTGCATAAGACTTTGCTTAAAAGTCGTTGGGTCTTGTAAAGAGGGGCGGGCACCAACAGCGTCGGCTTGTATAGCAAAAACCCCAGTAGTTCCTTGAATTGGAGCGCTGGTTTTTCCAAACAACGATTTATTAAAGGCAGCACCCACTACTTTTGGCTCACTTCCAATTCCTGAAATAAAGGGAGCAGTGAAAGAAAGGCTGTCGGCCTTTTGAATGGGAGAGGATGTGCTGTTTGAAAAATCAGCAAGCGTTGTTCCCTTGAACTTAGTAGATGCGATAATGGCTGCTTTCTTTTGGTTGCGAACAATATTGTCTACCAGCAGCTTGGCTTCTGCCACAGACATGGTTCCTTTTTTAAATATACCATTTATTAACCCAACAATTACCTGATCACCTATTGTAGTAGGCTCAGATACATCACCAACACCATTTTGATAAATCCAACGAACAAGGCTGCGGGATTGCCCTAGTGTACCTACATTAAAATCGTTCTGTTTAATATCACTTACGCCCAACAATTGCAGGTTAGATTTTGTGGCCTGATCAGAAAACTGCTTGGCGTTTTTAGCAGAAGCAATAAACTGAGCAGCGGCCGTTGCAGCAGCAGCTTCGGTTTCTGTACCAGCCAAAATTGGCCTAGCTAAATAGGCAATTTTATAGGCGGGGTTCGGATTCTTTTGTCCCAACACTTCCATGAAATGATAACCAAAATCTGTTTTAACTACCCCTCTAGTGCCAACAGGCTTATCGAAAGCAAAATCATTGAAAGGCGCTACCATTTGTCCTTGAGGAAAATATTCATATATTCCCCCGTTGTCTTTGCTTCCCGGATCGTCGGAGTAGCGAGAACATAATGCAGTAAAGTCAGCTCCCGTGATTACAGCGTTTTGAATACTATCAGCCAGTTTCAGAGCCATACTATCGTTGCGTATCGGTTGACCTGTTCGGCTATCGTTAAAAGCAATTAAAATATGACGAACCTTTGCGCTGTCTGGCCAAACTTTGGAAGCAATCATTTTTGCCAAAACATAATTATTGCCATCAATATATGGGCCGTAAGAAGAGCCTACAGGAATTTTTACCAATGTGTCTTTATTTGGCTGTTGGATTCTGTTTTTGCTAAAATAGCTATTATAGAAAGGCAGGCTTGTAGAATTTTTAGCAAAGAAAGCCTCCATGTCCTTTGAAGTAGTGAAGGTATCTTTCAGAGACATTAATTCGTTATAAACGTTGGCAGAATCAGTAGAAGAGGGGGCAGCACTGAAAGAAACATACGTAATATTCCTGGTTTCTTCTGCTTTCTGATATTCACTCTCGTGCTTTTTCACAAATGCAGCTATATCATCATCGGTTACTTTTACCGAAGAATCAGGAATGGCCACATAAGGAAAAAACACATAAGAAATATTAGCAATATTATTGTTGTCCGCTTGTTGCTTTTCTAATAACCATTTGGGAATATAAGAAGATTGCAACAGTAAGGATTGGTATTTGATGCGAAGGGCTTTTTCTACGGTTGGAACAATGTATACTGTGTTCACTATACGGGTTTGATCGGAGTTTTTACTCTTCTTCATATTAGCAATTGCCTGACGCGCTTCATTCTCTCGGAAAAGACCGGTTGTTGGGTCTGTAAACTCTTGTTTTAAGGGAGAATTTGGACCAAACAAAATATCAGACAATTCTTTTGGAGAAACCATTAGACCTAAATGATCATATTGTTCTTTTAATAACAACTGATCAACTTCCTGATTCCATAACTGACCCATTAATTCTTCACGAGGCCCTTCCTGACCAGCCGCCAATTTTTCAAGGTCATTTAATTTTTCGTCAAAAACTACTCTTTCAATCTTTGTTCCATTAACTTCTCCCAAAACAGTAGTGTTGGTGAAAAGACCTCCCCCTTGTCTTACGCCATCCTGTAAAATAAATGCAATTAAAGCCAAAGCAATAATGCTAAACATTATCCAGGCACCTTTGTCACGAATTCGTTGAATAATAGACATAATAATATTATAATTTAACTTGTTCCTGTTCAATCAGGAGGGCAAAAATAGGGTATTCGGCCATTAGAACAAAGGGAAGATAAAAAGGCCGATAAAGGTCGGGAATCAGAAACACACGACCTGGGAAAAAAAGGCTGAAAAAACTAATCCACATTGGGGGGTGAAGAAGCTAAAAAAACGGTGGAAAAACAGGATTTTTTTAAGAATAGTTGTGGAATAAAAAGGAATAAATAGCAGGGATTATTAAAATATTTAGAGAGGGCGAAAATTTAAGTTCCTTTTATCCCCCTTAATTAACAGTGCGCAATGTGTTAATTTTTTTTTTGAGATTGTGTTTTACTAAATTCACAACCGGTTGAAAAACCAGTAAAATGTAAGCGGGTAAGGTCTTTCTAAAGTGTATAAATATGTGAATTACAGTGAATAAACCAGTGTAACAAAGGTGAATAAGTTAATTATACACTAATCCACAGGCGTAATAGTAATAGGGTTAATTAGAAATCCTTTTTATTATAAAATACTACAGTGGTTATCCACTTTTTTTGGGAAGGATTCTAGCAGAAAGCAATTAGTTTTACAGTAATAAAAAATTGTACATGGTTACTGACTCAACATTACTTCCCGAAGGTGGATTTTTAGATAAAGAGATCGATCCCTCCCTGGATCTGTTTGCAGAAATTGAAAAATTGAAGAAACAAAAAAATGCGGTTATTCTAGCCCATTATTATCAGGAGCCGGATATACAGGATGTGGCGGATTATATTGGGGATAGTTTAGGATTGGCCCAAAAAGCGGCCAAAACAGAAGCGGATATTATTTTATTTGCCGGAGTTCATTTTATGGCAGAAACAGCCAAAATTATCAACCCTTCCAAAAAAGTGATTGTTCCGGACTGGAAGGCCGGCTGTTCCCTCGCGGATAGTGCTCCCCCAGAATTATTTCGGCAATTTCGGGCAAAACATCCCTACCACGTGGTGATTTCGTATATCAACTGCACCGCAGAAATTAAAGCCCAGAGTGATATTATTTGTACCAGCAGTAATGCACTAGCCGTAATTGAAAGTGTTCCGGCCGACCAACCAATCTTATTTGCACCGGATAAAAACCTGGGGGCTTATTTAAATAAGAAAACCGGCCGAAATATGATTTTATGGAATGGTGCCTGTATGGTACATGAAATATTCAGCCGAGAAAAAATTATTCGCTTACAACACCGACATCCCGAAGCTTTATTAATTGCTCATCCCGAATGTGAAGAAGCGGTATTAGCATTGGCTGATTTTATTGGAAGTACCACCCAATTATTACATTTCTCTCAAACCAATGGCAACAATAGTTTTATTGTTGCCACGGAGTCTGGAATTTTACACCAGATGCAAAAACTATCGCCCGAAAAAACATTTATTCCAGCCCCTCCCAATAATTTATGTGCTTGTAATGATTGTCCCCACATGAAATTAAACACCCTCGAAAAAGTATATCTTTCCTTATTATACGAAATTCCTGAAATTCAGATGGAAGAAACATTAAGAAAGGCAGCAAAAATTCCGATGGACAGAATGATGGAAATCAGCAAGAAAGCCGGATTGGTTGGGTAAAGAATGAATTTAAAAAAGTGTTGCATGAAAAAAGTATTATTCTTTCCGATTTATTTTTTTTCATTATCGCTTTTCGCGCAACCCCTGAGTGAAAAAGCAATAGATTCTTTTGTAGAAAAAGTGATGAAATCATTTGATGTTCCTGGCATCGCAGTAGGTATTGTAAAAGAAGGTAAACTGATTCATGCCAAAGGATATGGCCTTAGATCATTAGAAAGTAAATTACCCACCACTGAGCATACCTTATTTGGAATTGCCTCTAATAGCAAAGCTTTTACTGCAGCAGCGTTGGGAATATTGGTTGATCAAGGAAAAATTACCTGGAATGATAAAGTACGAGATTATATTCCGGAATTTAAATTATACGATCCTTATGTTACGGAACACTTTACCATTAAAGATTTATTAACGCATCGAAGCGGTTTGGGATTAGGGGCAGGTGATCTTATGTTTTTCCCGGATTCCAGTGATTTTACCTTGAAAGATGTTATTTATAACCTCCGTTTTTTACAGCCCGTTTCTGAGTTCAGAACCAAGTATGATTACGACAATAATTTATACATTGTAGCTGGCGAAGTAATTGCCCGCGTTTCCGGAAAAAGTTGGGATGATTTTGTAGAAGGAAATATTTTACGCCCTTTAGGAATGCAAGAAAGCGCGGGTTCTTTTGATCGGCTGCCATCTAACAAAGATGTAATTGATGCACATGCCCCCGTAAATGGAAAAGTACAAGTAATTGCAAGAAGCACATTACAAGTAGGACATTCGGCGGGAGGAATTAATTCAAATATTGTTGACTTATCTAAATGGGTAACCTGTTTATTAAATGGTGGAGAATATGGCAACAAGAAAAGAATAATTTCTGCTGATGTTGCCAAAGAATTATGGACTCCACAAACTATTATTCCGGTTACTGCTCCTGGGCCTTATCAAGTACATTTTTCTGCCTATGGATTAGGGTTTGGCCTATCAGACGTAAAAGGAAAATTACAGGCTTCCCACACAGGAGGTTTAGAAGGAATGGTTACGCAAATCACCCTCATTCCAGAAATTAAATTAGGCATTATTGTATTAACCAACCAACAGGAGGGCGGAGCATTTGTAGCAATTACCAATCAAATAAAAGATGGATACATTGGTGCCACCGGAATCGACTGGCACAAAGTGTTAATCACTAATCGGAATAGGCAGTTACAGGAAGCAAAAAAAATAACTGATTCTATACAAGCAGAAATTGAAAAAGCGAGTAGGCAGGCAACACAAAATTGGAACAGCTACCTGGGAGAATACAGAGATAATTGGATGGGGGATGTGAATATTTATGTAAAAGAGGGACAACCCTGGCTTTCGATGAAACGATCTCGCAAATTAACCGGACAGCTATATCCCTACAAGGGAAACACGATGGTGGTTCGTTGGAACGACCGGAGTATGGAAGCAGATGCTTTTGTAAGCTTTGGGTTGGATGAAGAAGGGAGCGGAAAAACCATAACGATGCGGGCTATTTCGCCGCTTACAGATTTCAGTTACGATTTCCACGACCTTCATTTCACGCGCAAGAAGTAACTATTAAATAGTGTATCCTTTATTTTTAAGCGGCAATTCTCTCACCCGAACGCCGGTTGCTGACGCGATTGCGTTCATTAACCCAGGAATAACCGAGGGAACACTGGTTTCGCCTGCGCCGCCTGGTTCTGCATTGCTCGGAATTACATGTATTTCCAGTGCGGGATCATCCGGCATCCGCGCTACCTGAAAATCGAAAAAGCTGCTTTGCTGAACGGCTCCATTCGCCAAGGTTATTTCGCTTTTTAATACCGCACTCAATCCCCACACAAACCCACCTTCTACTTGATTGGCAAAGCCATCGGGGTCAATTACCATTCCTACATCCGTAGCCACCACCGCCCGGAGAATTTTTATTTTCTTGGTTTTACTAACACTTACTTCAAAAGCATGTGCTGTATAGGCTTTTGCGTGGTTATAAAAACAACAGGCAATGCCAACACCCTTGCCGACCCCTCTCTTTTTATTCCAGTCAATTTTTTCTGCTGCCAATTCAACAACAGCCGCAAGTCGGGCCGGATCGAACAGGGTACCGTCTTTTATTTTTCTGGCAGGCATATTTTTTAAAAGCGAGAGTCGGTATTCAACTGGATCAACCCCAGCTTTTTTTGCTAATTCATCTATAAAACATTCAATTACTACATTGTTATAACTAAAATTTACTGCACGCCACCAGCCCTCTACCAGCGGTGAGGGCGTTCTGCTAACCGCAGAGCGAAGAGATGGAATAGCATAGTACATATCTCCCATAGAGCCGCCTTCTGCTTCCATCGCAAGCCAGTTATTGTTGCCCTTCATGCCGAGTAAATAATCAGCCACCGGGGCAATGGCTATTTTATGCAACCAATCTGCCGGCTTTTTATCCGCTCCCAATTTAGCACTGAGTATATGAGAGGAGGCAGGGCGATAGTTATCAAACTTCATATCATCTTCCCGCGTAAACATCAGCTGAACCGGTCGCTTTATTTGATAGGCCACTTGCATAGCCTCTGCGCTGTAATCGGCGCTCAGCCTTCTACCAAAACCACCGCCTAGTGGCATCAGGTTGATGAAAATATCTTTTGACGTAAGTCCGAAAAACTTGGTTGCCACCGATGCAGTTTTTCCGGGGTTTTGAAAACCGCCCCACAAAGTAAACTTCCCATTAGAAAAATCTGCGATACAATTCAGGGGTTCCATGGCGGCATGTGCCACAAAGGGAATTTGATAGCTGGCCGTAATCCATTCTGCGTCTGGCTGTGGCATGTCGTTTACGGCTGCACCCTTTTCGTTGTAAATCATATCCGGCGTCTTTTGCAGGCGAGCGGCTTGTTCAGCAAAATAACTGGCGCTGCTTTTTTCATTGGCTCCGGCGGGATAGGTCCACTGAACCTGTAAGCTTTTCTGAGCGCGTAAGGCAGCCCAGCGGGTGTTAGCAACAATGGCAACCCCGCTTCTGGTTTCCAGCTGATCGCCCATCTCTTTCATCTCGAACAACTCAACAATTCCATCAATAGTAGCTACTGATTGTTTATCCCAGGAAGCCACTTTTCCTCCCATAACCGGACACCGAACAATAACGGCATAGAGCATATTTGGAACCCGAAAGTCGAGCCCATATTTTAGTTTACCCGTAACAATGTCGCGAATATTATTTTTTTTCACCCCAGGTTTTCCGATGAGGGTAAAATCTTTATAATTTTTTAGCACCGGGTCTTTTGGAATTGGAAGCGCGGAAGCTTTTGCAATCAGGTCTTTAAAAGCAATCGACTGATTGGTGGTGGTATTAATAACCCTACTTTTTTGTGCCCGGCAATTATCAACCGAAATACCCCATTCGTTGGCGGCGGCCTTAATCAGCATTTCTCTTGCTGCGGCACCGGCTTTGCGCAGCGGCATAAACTCACGCAGGATGCTGGTGCTTCCGCCGGTAGAATAATTAAAACCACTGCTAGGGCTATAAGGAAGCGCTTCTGCGATTACTTGTTTTGGATCCGCCTCCAACTCTTCGGCAACAATCAGTGGCAATGAGGTTTGAACGCCCTGGCCCATTTCCTGCTTATAAACATACACGATAATTTTTCCGTCGGAACAGAGTTTAATCAGCGGACTGGGTTGAAAGCAGACAGGGTCGTCGGCAGCGAATGCGGGCAGGGGAACCAGTTGGGCCACCACCCAACCACCAGACAGAAACGAGATAAGTTGAATAAACGCTCTTCTTTGCATAATCAATTATTTATTGCCGAGTTCGGCTGCTTTGTGAATCGCTTTTTTAATTCGGGCATAGGTACCACATCTACACACCAACCCCTGCATTGCCTCATCAATTTGTTCGTCGGTTGGTTGCGGGAATGTTTGCAGGAGGGCAACGGAGGTCATGATTTGTCCGGCCTGACAATACCCGCATTGCGGCACATTAATTTCCATCCAGGCCTGTTGCACCACATGGGTTCCTTCTTCGCTTAACCCTTCTATGGTACTAACGGTTTTACCAACGCAGGCGGCGGCGGTGTATTGACAAGAGCGAATGGGCTTGCCGTTTAGTAGAACGGTACAGGAGCCGCAGGAGCCAACCCCACAGCCATATTTGGTGCCGGTAAGGTCGAGCACATCGCGCAGCACCCAAAGCAGGGGCATATCTGCCGGCGCTTCTATGGATTGCGATTTTCCATTAATTGTTAGTTGGTATTCGGGCATATTGAAAAGTTAGGATACATGAAGTTACAAAAGGGATTGCAGAAATAGGGATAATTGATGGAGTGCCTTTTGGGTGCGAGGGGAGTTGTGCGGAAACCGCAATTTATCCATCGGAAGAAATCCCTAATTTTATTTGATGGAACCAAAAAGCCCGCCTGTTTTTGATAAGTGCATTTTCTGGGATGTAGATCTTGAAAAAATAGACTATCATAAAACCGCAACCTACATAATACAAAGAGTATTTGAGCGGGGCGACGTGGACGATATTCGAAATTGTAGGCGATACTATGGAGACGAAAAAGTAACGGAAGCCCTACTTAATATAAAGTGGATGCCACTAAAAAGAATGTATTTGGCCAGCGCTGTAATCAATCGGCCCCTTGAAGATTTTATATTTTACAGAGAAGGGCTCTGACCGACCCATTCATCCGCTCGCCCAAATCTTTCGAAATAATTACACGAATGCATTAATTTGCTGCAAACATATGTACATGAAAATACTGCTATCGATAACCGGCATAATGATGGCGCTGGTATGCGCATTACAGGCACAGCCTACTCAAAAACCACCATTGCACGGAAAAAACTGGATAGCCATAACCGGAAAACCGCTGGCCGCGACTGCCGGCTCGATGGTTTTTCAACAGGGCGGTAATGCGGTGGATGCGGCTTGTGCCATGCTGGCGGCTACTTGCACCATGTGGGACGTATTAAGCTGGGGCGGGGAAACGCAGGCCTTGATTTATAATCCGAAAACCAAAAAAGTTATTGGCATCAATGCGTTAGGTGTAGCCCCAACCGGAGCAACCCCGGCATTTTTTAAAGAAAGGGGTTATCAGTTTCCGCCTGAATATGGTCCGCTGGCCGCCATAACCCCCGGAACCGTTGGCGGAATTTGCCACATGCTTCAGCAATATGGTACCATGAGTTTGCAAAAAGTATTGGCACCGGCCATGCAGCTGGCAGCGGGCTATCCAATAGAGGCGCAAACCGCCAACAGCATTGAGCGTGCAAAAGACCGCATTAAGCAATGGCCTTACAGTAAAAAAGTTTTCTTGCCGCACTTGGGTGAAAAACGCGAAGCACCAGAAGCGGGAGAAATATTTGTGCAGCAAGATTTGCTGAACACGCTCACCAAACTAGTGGAAGCGGAACAACAGGCGCTTAAAAAGGGGAAGACGCGCATCGAAGCCATACAAGCAGCCTGCGACCGATTTTATAAAGGGGATGTTGCCGAAGAGTTTGTGCGGGGCAGCAAAGAGCAGGGCGGATTGATAGCGATGCAAGATTTGGCCAACTGGAAAGTAAAAGAAGAAGAGCCGATGCACGTGAATTATCGTGGCGTAGAAGTATATAAATTATCTCAGTGGACGCAGGGGCCGATGTTATTACAATCTCTGAATATGCTGGAGCCGCTCGACTTGAAAGCGATGGGGTATAATTCTCCGGAGTATATCCACACGATGTATCAGGTAATGAACATGACGTTTGCCGACCGCGATTTTTATTATGGAGATCCAGCGTACAATATTGGCCAGCCGATGCAGGGGCTGTTGAGCAAAGACTATGCAAAAGCAAGACTGGCGCAAATGCGAAAAGACGGAAACGACGCGCTGGTTATGCCCGGAGATCCGTATCCTTTCGAGGGCCGGAAAAATCCCTATACCCAATTATTGGAGGGGAGAAAACAATTGACCGACAGCGCAAACAAACGAAACTTTTTGCCGGCACATGATAGTGGCGGAACGGCAATGAATACCGAGCGCGAAGCCTACATGGAGCGGCTTTGGATGGGCACAACCAGCGTGGAGGCGGCCGACAAAGATGGATGGGTGGTTTCCATCACCCCAAGTGGCGGCTGGGTGCCAGCAACCATTGCGGGCAATACGGGCGTGGGCATGAGTCAGCGCCTGCAGAGCTTTGTGCTTGATTCGGCCATCAACCCGTTTAATGTGGTGGCGCCCGGCAAACGACCTCGGGTAACCCTAACCCCTTCCCTGGCAATGAAAAATGGCGAGCCTTATGTTGCTTTTGCTGTGCAGGGGGGAGATACCCAGGATCAAAACCTATTGCAGTTTTTGGTAAATATGGTAGACTTTGGCATGACGGTTCAGCAAGCTACCGAGGCGGCCAATATTAACACCAATCAGCTATGGCTGTCACTGGGCGGAACCAAGCTAAGTGATCGCAGGCCAAGGGCGGGCGAACTGCTGCTAGGCAACAAAACACCGCAGGCAACCCGGGAAGCCCTCAAAAAAATGGGCTATACTATCAGTCTGGGCGACAGAACCAGCGGTCCGATTAATGCGATTTTTCTCGACAAAAAGCACGGAACGCTTTGGGGAGGGTCTTCTAATAATGGAGAAGACTATGGAATAGGCTGGTAATCGGGGAAAAAACGGGTATAAATCAGGTATAAACACGTAGGGGCTGGGATAACCAACCCCTATTTTTGTGCAATAAAGTAAAAACTAATGACGTTAGTAAAAAAATACTAAAAAAATTAGCTTGTTCCGAGAAAGGATGTATTTTTGTGGGAACGAACTACTAACCTCTATTAAAACGACACAACATGAGTAATGCAGAAAAACTGAAGGCGCTGAAGCTAACTATCGATAAGATAGACAAAGACTATGGAAAGGGAAGCGTGATGATGATGAACGAAAAAAGTCAAGACCCGATGGAAGTTATTTCAACTGGATCCATTGGCTTGGATGTGGCTTTGGGTGTGGGCGGGCTTCCCAAAGGAAGAATTATAGAAATATACGGACCGGAATCCTCCGGTAAAACAACGATTGCCATACATGTGATTGCCGAGGCACAGAAAAAGGGCGGCATGTGTGCGATTATTGATGCGGAGCATGCCTTCGACAGCTCCTATGCCAAAAAGCTAGGCGTGGATGTAGACAACCTGTTGATTTCACAGCCCGACTATGGAGAGCAGGCCCTGGAAATAGCCGATCGACTGATTTTGTCAGGGGCACTGGATGTGGTGGTAATTGATTCGGTGGCAGCGTTGGTTCCTAAAAGCGAATTGGAAGGAGAAATGGGCGACAGCAAAATGGGATTACATGCCCGATTGATGAGCCAAGCCCTTCGTAAGCTTACGGCTACGATTAACAAAACCAATACGGTATGTATTTTCATTAACCAGTTGCGCGAAAAAATTGGTGTGATGTTTGGCAACCCCGAAACCACCACTGGTGGAAACGCGCTGAAATTTTATGCATCCGTGCGGCTTGATATTCGTCGGATGACGCAGATTAAAGACGGAGATGCGGCAGTTGGTAACCACGTAAAAGTAAAAGTGGTAAAAAATAAAGTGGCTCCTCCTTTCCGAGCGGCTGAATTCGATATTATTTTCGGCGAAGGCATCAGCAAGCTGGGCGAAATCATCGATATGGGTGTAGAGCTAGGCATTGTACAAAAAAGCGGTAGTTGGTTCAGCTATGAGGCCAACAAATTAGGTCAGGGACGAGATTCGGTTAAAACTTTATTACACGACAATCCCGAATTGGCCAACGAAATTGAAGCGAAGATTCGCGCAAAAGTTTCGGAGCAAAAAATTGCTGCTGCAGAAGCGTAAAACATGGGCAGACACTACGCAAAGAACAGCGAAAAACTTTGCTGCGGAGTCGCGATAGTAAAAGTATTTATGAAGTGCGCCCCCAACAATGAAGGAAAGCGCTTTATATAAAATGTGTTGTATAGGATAGATGGTTTAGTTAGTAAAACCGTTCCTTTTCTAAGGAGCGGTTTTTTATTTTGAAGAAAAAAGTAACAGATACTGTCATATGCCGAGTAAATGAAAATCACTCGAAGACGCAACATAATTAAGTATATTTATTGCTCATATATACAAGTTGATATACGGACTGCTCAGCATATGGACAAGATTGGCAATGCGTTGGTTAGTTCCTTCGCTTACCATTCGCTTTGCAACAAACTGGCGGCCGGGAAAACCCACATTGTTGGTAGCCAACCACCCCGACTCTTTTTTAGATGCGGTAATTATAGCGATGGCCTGTAAGGGTCCTATTCATTTTTTAGCAAGGGGCGATATGTTTACCAAGCCCTGGCAAAGGAGGCTTTTACGCTTACTAAACATGTATCCGGTATACAGAATTCGAGAAGGAAGAGCGCAAGTACACTTAAATCGAAACACTTTTCGATATTCCCACGAGGTGCTTGTCAATAACGGTACCCTATTAATATTTATAGAAGGAATTTGTTTAAACACGCACGAGCTGCAGCCCTTTAAAAAAGGGGCGGCCCGCATTGCCTTGGAAGCAAGAGACCTGCCAGAATGTTGCTATCTGCCGGTGGGGGTTGCCTATAGTAGCTTTACCCGAATTGGAAAAGCCGCTACGGTAACTTTTGGAGAGACTATTTTTCCTGAGCAAATTTTTGAGGGCGACCAGGAACAACACAACCTCGCCCGATTTAATCGCATCCTTTATCCAAAACTGGAAGCCTGCATACAAATCCCATCTGCCAGCCTAACACCTGCCCCCTCTCCATTTTTTCAGTTATTGTATTGGTTGTCGATCGCGCTTCACTTTCCATTTTATGTTCCACTGAGAAGTAAAATTGAATCGCTTACCCGGGGTACTGTATTTTATGATTCGGTATTATTTGCGGCGCTGCTTTTCTTATACCCAATATATTTATTGTTGATTTGGTTAATACTTTCTGCGGCGGGAACCGGTGCATTACTTTCCACCGTTATAACAGCCTCCCTCCCCGCATCTGCCTACTTTGTGTTATCAAATCGTTTGGTAGTGAAATCTAATCAGCAAGCCGTATCTTCATAGTTAACAATACCCCGCCCATGTTTGTACAGAAGCAATTAGGCAAAAGAAAAAGAATCGCCCTTGTGGCACACGATCATAAAAAAGCCGACCTATTAGAGTGGGCCGTGCACAACAAAACGGCGTTGGCAAAACACGAGTTGATAGCTACCGGCACAACAGGCAAAATGATGGAAGAAAAACTGGATCGACCTGTAAAAAAATTATTAAGTGGCCCGCTAGGAGGCGATCAGCAAATAGGCGCCATGATTGCCAATGGAGAGGTAGACATGATGTTTTTTTTCTGGGATCCCATGGAGGCACAGCCCCACGACAGCGACGTAAAAGCCCTCTTGCGATTATGCGTAGCCTGGAATTTGCCTATGGCCTGTGATCGGGCAACGGCTGATTTTATTATGACTTCGCCTTTTATGCAAGACGAATATTTGGCAACGGTGCCCGATTATTCCGGCTACTTAAACCGACCGATTACCGACCATGAATGATTTGTTGCTACGCCCCTGGCAAATGACGGATGCGGTACCGCTGGTGGAGATTGCCAATAATCCGCGCGTTTACCAATGGCTGCGCGACTCCTTTCCAACTCCGTACACTCATAGCGATGCGGTTCAGTGGATATCGCACGCCGGAAAGCAACATCCGCCGGAAAACTTTGCCGTTGAAAGCAAAGGAATATTAGTAGGGAGTATTGGCTTTGTTCCGGGAACAGACATCTATCGACAATCTTGCGAAATGGGCTATTTTATAGGCGAGGCATATTGGGGTTCGGGCATTGCTACCGAAGCGGTTCGGCTGCTCACTCAATATATTTGTACCCTTCCGAATATGGTTCGGATACAAGCCAAAGTGTTTAGCGGCAATCTTGCATCCACACGCGTATTAGAGAAAAATGGATTTATTTTAGAAGCCACCCACCAACAGGCTGTATATAAAAACAATCAATTACTAGACGAACAAATCTGGGTTAAACTTACCCAACCAAGCGTATGAAAAAGACATTTTCACTTTTAATTGTAAACGCGGTATGTTTTGCCACTGTGGCTTTAGCGCAAGAAGCGAACAAGTCAGCTCCCATTAAGGTGGCAGATATGGCAGCTGCCGCCAAGCTGTTTGATTTGAATTTTACCCAACAGGAGCTAGACACCATGTATGATGGCATTCAGGATAACCTCCTGAACTATCGACTGATGCACAAACAAACCCTCGCCAACAGTGTGCCCATGAGTTTGTGGCAGAGCCCTTTATTACCTGGCATGGTAATCGATACGCGGAAAGATAATATCCGCTGGAAATTTTCAGCAACAGAAATGCCGGCCAACAAAAACGAACTCGCATTTTACAGCGTTTCGCAACTGGCATATTTGGTGAAAAATAAAAAAATAAGCTCCGTTGAGTTGACTACCTTTTTTATCGACCGACTGAAAAAGTATGAAGACACGCTTCATTGCGTAATTTCTTTTACCGAAGAAATAGCCCTCCAGCAAGCGCAGGCTGCAGATGAAGAAATTGCCGCCGGAAAATATCTCGGGCCGCTGCACGGAATTCCTTACGGATTGAAAGACCTGTTTGCAGTAAAAGGAACCAAAACTACCTGGGGTGCCGCGCCATATCAATCGCAAATCATTGAAGAGGACGCCTATGTTTATCAAAGATTGAAGGAGGCGGGCGCCGTATTGGTAGCCAAATTTTCTTTGGGCGCCCTAGCCATGGGTGATTATTGGTATGGCGGCCGTACACGTAATCCCTGGAATACAGCAACCGGTTCTTCCGGATCTTCTGCGGGCTCGGCTTCTGCCACCGCAGCGGGTTTGGTGCCCTTTGCTATTGGAACAGAAACTTGGGGCTCAATCATCTCTCCGGCATCTACCTGCGGACTAAGCGGCTTGCGCCCAACATTCGGAAGCATTAGTAGAAGTGGCGGCATGACCTTGAGTTGGAGTCTGGATAAAGTAGGCCCGATTTGTCGCAGCGCAGCGGATGCAGCGATTGTGTTTGCGGCCATCCATGGAACCGATGGCGCAGATGCGAGTGCGATTCACACTCGGTTTAATTATCAGCCGAACAGCGATGGTAGGGCGTTGAAGATTGCCTATGCCAAAAATTATTTCGATCGCATCACCGACACTTCCCGCAGCGAATGGAAAGTGCTGCAAGCATTCAGAGAAGCGGGCTGTAATTTGATACCGGTAGACTTTCCGGACACTTCGGCCTATCCGTTTAATATCATGGACGTGGTAATCAGCGCAGAAGCTGCCGCGGCCTTTGATGATTTTACTCGTAACAATATAGACGACGAAATGACGCGGCAGGGAAAATTTGATTGGCCCAACTCCTTTCGAGTTTCTCGCATGATGACGGCCGTAGAATATATCAACGCCAATCGCCATCGTTATTTACTGATGAAAAAAATGAACGAATTGATGAGCACGGTAGATGTGTTGATTTGTCCTACACGAGGCAGCGGCAATCAAAGTGCCATCACGAATTTAACAGGTCATCCTGCAATTTGTGTGCCTACCGGATTCGACAATCGGAATCGGCTGCCAACTAGCATCACATTTATTGGAGGGCTGTATGAAGAAGGTAAGTTATTGGCGGCGGCTGAGTGGTATCAGCGGCTTTCGGAATGGCACCTGCAACATCCGGATTGGCTAAAAAAATAATTATATACACAAACACCAATCAGAGGAAGAATGCCTTGTATTTATTGCAGCAAATTTGCTCTCCGGGGCTCTCTATGATGCATGAAATGAGCGCGTGGGCTATCCGCTAGGCCCGATAACTTGCAAGCCATTTGGGGCGTTCCAGAACTTTGGCGAAATTGCCTTACAAATAGTTTAATTTAGTTCTCAAGCACACACTAATATGAAAAAAGGATTCCTTTCTCTTTGCTCACTCTTGTTTTGTTTCCTGCTTCAGGCGCAAGACATTTCTCTGTTTGAAAAAAAGATTTTCTTGTCCGGAAAAGACACCCTGAATTATCGAATATTATATCCGGAAAATTACCGCCCCGAAAAAGCGTATCCGCTGATTGTTTTTCTACACGGATCGGGTGAGCGGGGCAACGACAACGCGCTGCAATTAACGCATGGCGGCAAGTTATTTGTTCGGGAAGATATTCGTAACAACTATCCTGCCATTGTAATTTTTCCGCAATGCCCGAAAGACAGCGCTTGGTCGAGATACCGAAAGGGCGCAAAAAGCAATGACTGGATTATGGATGCCTCTCTTTCTGCCAGCCGACCCGCTTTGTTAGTAAAAGAACTAATGGATCAGTTACTACAACAAAAACGGGTGGATGCAAAAAGGATTTATATCGGCGGACTTTCGTTGGGCGGATTGGGTACCTATGATATGCTGATTCGTTATCCCGGTTATTTTGCTGCCGCGTTTCCTATTTGTGGCGCTACCGATGTTGCAGCTTTTGTTGCCAATGCCGGTCCGGTGCCCATGTGGATGTTTCATGGTGCCGAAGATGTGGTGGTTCAGCCCAAATTCAACCGCGAATTGTATAAATTGTTGATGGAAAAAGGAGCCCGACACGTTAAATATTCTGAATATCCCGGGGTAAACCATAATAGTTGGGACAATGCTTTTGCCGAACCCGAACTATTGCCCTGGATGATGGCACAAAAAAAGAAGAAACATCCGAAATGGTAATTTTTATGAGACTGGGAGGCGGATTTTCGGTATGGCTTATAGCGGCATCCTTGCTGTTGATTTCCTGCGGCAGCAAAACCCGCACATCCAACACGCCCCATGTGGTAATTCAAACAGGATATGGAGAAATCGAACTGGAACTCTATGCTAATCAGGCACCTAAAACCGTGCAGGCTTTTTTGCGTTATATAGATTCCGGATATTATAAGAATAGTCAGTTTTACCGCGTACTCACTATAGAAAATCAACCCAGCAATGCCCCCAAAACCGAGCTGATTCAGGGCGGTATCTGGAAAACCAACTATGCACGGGCCTCTACCTTGCCAGGTATTCCGCACGAAAGCACCCAACAAACCGGCATCGAACATAAAGACGGTACCATTTCCCTTGCCAGGGGCGCACCGGGAACTGCCGGCTCGGAGTTCTTTATTTGTTTGGGCCGACAAAAAGGGCTGGATGCTGGTGGTGAAAACATTGCCGACCGAAAGGGCTTTGCCGCATATGGAAGAGTGGTAAAGGGCATGTCGGTGTTGCGCAAAATCTATAAGCAACGGGAATCAGAACAATACTTTCGTCCGCCGATACCCATTTACAACATAGTTTTGCAGTAGCCATACGGGATTATTTCTGGATGTAGCTAATCTATATAGTAAGATGCCCTTCATTCTTCATACCGACTATCAGCCGGCTGGTGATCAGCCCGGAGCCATTGAACAACTGGTGGCCGGGGTGAACAGTGGCGATCGCTATCAAACCCTGTTGGGAGTAACGGGTAGTGGAAAAACTTTTACGATTGCCAATCTAATTCAGCAAACGCAACGGCCAACCTTGGTGCTCACGCACAATAAAACGCTGGTGGCGCAGCTGTATGGAGAATTTAAACAGTTCTTCCCCGAAAATGCAGTAGGCTATTTTGTAAGCTACTACGATTATTATCAGCCCGAAGCCTATATGCCCGTAAGTAATGTGTATATAGAAAAAGACCTGAGCATTAATGAAGAACTTGACAAGCTCCGACTGCAGGCCACTTCACAATTGCTGAGCGGAAGAAGAGATATCATTGTGGTAGCCAGTGTAAGTTGTATTTATGGTATGGGAAACCCAACGGAATATGCTAATGGGATTATTCGGCTGCAAAGGGGGCAAACACTTTCGCGCCAAGGCTTTTTACATGCGTTGGTAAACTCTTTATACAATCGGTCACAGGGCGATTTTACTCGCGGCACTTTTCGGGTAAAGGGAGATACGATTGATATTAACCTGCCTTATGTTGACTTTGGTTATCGCATTACTTTTTTTGGTGATGAAATTGAGTCGATAGAAAGCATGGATACAGCCACTGGAAAAAGAATGGAGACGATGGAGAATGCGGCTATCTTTCCTGCCACGATTTATCTCGCTCCGAAAGACATGATTGTGCAAGTGATGCACGATATTCAGGACGAAATGATGGCACAGGCAGCCTACTTTACCTCGCAGGGAAAATTTGTGGAAGCACAGAGAATAAAAGAAAGAGTTGAATACGATTTGGAGATGATTCGCGAGCTGGGGTATTGTAATGGCATTGAAAATTACTCCCGCTTTTTTGATCGCCGGAAACCGGGCACACGGCCCTTCTGCTTGCTGGATTATTTTCCTCCGGATTTTTTATGTGTGATAGACGAAAGTCACCAAACCGTTTCTCAGGTTGCCGGCATGTATGGGGGCGATCGCAGCAGAAAGCTGGTGTTGGTTGATTATGGATTTCGACTGCCCAGTGCCCTGGATAACCGCCCACTGAACTTTCATGAGTTTGAGTCGATGGTAGGTCAAACCATTTTTGTAAGTGCAACGCCCGGCGATTATGAGCTGCAAAAAACAGGCGGTGTAGTGGTAGAGCAGATTGTGCGGCCAACAGGATTGTTAGACCCACCCATAGAAGTGCGCCCCAGTGTGAATCAGATTGATGATTTGCTAGAAGAAATTGATGTAACGGTTCAGAAAGGCTTTCGGGTATTGGTTACCACGCTAACCAAAAGAATGGCGGAGGAGATGGATAAATATCTGGGCAGAATTCAGATCAAATCAAAATACATACACAGCGATGTAGATACGCTGGAGCGAGTAGAGATTTTGCGACAGCTGAGGCTGGGAGAGATTGATGTATTAGTGGGCGTAAACCTATTGCGCGAAGGGCTCGACTTGCCGGAAGTGGCGCTGGTAGCTATTTTGGACGCAGACAAGGAAGGGTTTTTACGGAATGAAAAATCACTTACCCAAACTGCCGGACGTGCTGCCAGAAATGTGGAGGGCAGGGTAATATTTTATGCAGATAAAATTACCGAGAGCATGCAGCGAACCATTGACGAAACTTCGCGCCGCCGGATAAAGCAGTTAGAGTTTAATCAACTGCACGAAATTGTTCCACGCACAGTTCACAAAAGCATTGATCAGATTATGGCCCAGGGTTCGGTGCTAGATATTAAAGGATACGACCCTTCGCGGCCCTATGCCCTGCAAAAAGACGAGTCGCTGGTGTCTGCCGTTGCGGAAGAACAGGCGGTATATCAAACTATTCCGCAGATAGAGAAGGCCATCGCGCAAACCAAGAAGCAAATGGAAAAAGCCGCCCGCGATATGGACTTTATTGAGGCGGCTCGCTTAAGAGACGAAATGTTCCGATTACAAAAAGAGCGGGAAAATATGATTGGGTAAATGGTAATTTGTATTGTATTTAGTAAATTGTAACAAAATCAGATTTTCCCTACCCAACTACATATATGAAAAAAGCCACCTTATTCTTTTTGTTATTGCTTTTGATACATGCTACTCGGTCCCAGGCACAATCTGTAAACGACCCGCGGCTTGCCGGAATAGAAACAACGATTAATAAAATACTAGCTGATCATCATGCAGCCGGCGTTGCAGTGGCGGTGGTTGAAAAAAACAAGGTTGTGTATGCAAGGGGTTTTGGATATCGGGATATCGAAAAGAAATTACCAGTAACCACGACCACTCAGTTTGCTATCGGATCGTGCACAAAAGCCTTTACAGCTGCCCTGTTGGGAATTTTGCAAAAAGAATATTCACTCGATTTTGATAAACCGGTAACCACCTATTTGCCACAACAAAAATTTTACAGCAACGAGCTAACGAATCAAATTACGCTCAGGGATATGATGAGCCACCGAACCGGGTTGCCCCGGCACGACTTGAGCTGGTACATCGATCCAGACACACGCGAAGCGCTCACGAAAAGAGTTCAGTATATGGAGCCATCTGCTCCCCTACGGCAAAGATTTCAGTACAATAATTTTATGTTTCTGCTTCAGGGGGTTTTGGCTGAAAAGATGACGGGTAAAAATTGGGAAACCAATATCTCCATCCGCATTTTTAATAAAATTGGCATGCGACAATCTAGTTTTAGTGTAAAAGATCTTGCCAATTATGCAGAGCCTGCCGTAGGGTATGATGTAAAGCACGATTCAGTTATTCATCGGATGAAATACTACGACATTGATGGAATGGGTCCAGCTGGAAGTATCAATAGTACGGTGCAGGATATGGCACAATGGCTGCGTGTGTGGATCAACGGAGGAAAGTATAACGATTCGGTAGTGGTGCCGGCTAATTATTTTGCAGAAGCCATCAGCTCACAAATGATTGTTGCGCCAGGAACGCCGACTCCAGAAAAGCCGGACATTCAATTCAGCAATTATGGGTTCGGCTGGTTTTTGGTTTCTTACAAGGGCCATTTTCGGGTAGAGCACGGCGGCAATATTGATGGATTTAGTGCCAGCACAAGTTTTTACCCTTCCGATAGTATTGGTATTGTTGTGCTATGCAACCAAAATGGCTCGGCTGTTCCTTCGGCTGTTCGAAATCTTATCACCGATAAGTTGCTCAAGCTTCCCGCATTCGACTGGAATGCCGATTTTTTGGCTTCAAAAAAGAAGGCAAAGGATCAGGCGCAGCAGGCAGAAAAATCATTTACCAGCGGGCGGGTAAGCAATACTCAGCCATCTCATCCGCTTTCATCGTATGTAGGCAAGTATTCGAACGATGCCTATGGGTCATTTGAAGTTATTCAAAAGGGCGACTCGTTGTTTGCCAAGCTGAAGCAGCAGCAATGGTGGTTGCAACAATTTCACTATGATATTTTTCTGCCTTTTGATACGGAGGAAGGCATTGATACAACCGACAAGTCTTCGATTCGATTTCAGTTTACTACAGGCCTAAAAGGAGAAATTGAAACCGCTTCTCTTTTTGGCTTTGAGCCAGCACTTCCATCTCCAATTGTTTTTTCTAGGGCCAACAATGCCATTTCGGTTACAGAGGCATCGCTAAAAAAATATGTTGGCGAATTTTTATTGTCGGGTATTACCATCAAAACCTATATTAAAGGAAGTTCATTATATGTGCTTGTTCCGGGTCAGCCCGAGTATGAGCTAATGCCGGTAAGCAATCATCGATTTGACTTTAAAGCAGTAAAGGGTTTTAGTGTGTTGTTTGATATGGACGCGAAGGATCAGCTGGCAGGACTAACTTTTATTCAGCCAAATGGAAATTTCCGAGCAGCCAAAAAATAAGCGCCTCCGTTTGGGGAAGGCGCTTGAGTGGTTGCATAAATAAGTAGCTTATTGGATATTTGCAATTTTCTTTTTCAAAGTATCCCATTTTGTTTGTAGCTTATTGAGTGCTTCTAGCGATTGCTTGAGTGCTTCCTGAGATTGACTGGTGGGGCTACGGTCAGCTTCTTGCCAAATACTGCCGATGCTGGCAAGCTGAGACTCAATGGTAGCAAAGCCCGGCTCTTTATTGGCGGGTGCCCGCATCCGACGCCCCCCAACTCCTTCTAGTTCTGATGTTTCTTGCATCAATCGAGAAATCAATTCAGAATCTGTTTTTCCGTTGGGCTGATATTCTTTCAATTGTTTATTAGCGATTGCGATTTCCTCTAGAGCTGTTTGTGCTGATTGACGTGCCTGATAAGCCGTAAGTGAAACGCGGTGAAGTTCTTCCAGTTGCACAGTACTCATTTTTACGCGGGGATCCATTTTTATAATAAGCGGCTGAGAGTAACTTTGTCCATTCGCTATCAAGGTAATGGTATAATTTCCCGGAAGTACCCAAGGGGAAGCGGTTTCGGGAGCGGTGTTTTGATACACTGCCGCAATCGGGAAAGTCGGTGTTGTTTCTAGTGGTGCATAGCGAAGATTCCAAACGAATGTATGAGCCCCTTTTTCTGTTGACAAAGATTGTTGCGGTCGTATCCAATAGGTTGGAATGTTGAGGTCGGAGGGAAGTTTATATTCTTTATCGTTGCTGCTGATGCGGCGAACAATTTTTCCAGAGGCGTCGGTAATTTCCAGCAGCACCTCCTCTTTAGCAGATTGTTGCAGATAATAATGAATGGCAACGCCATCGGGTGGATTTTCTCCTGCTGGCTCCTCTTGAGGAACGGGCGTATCGGTATACATATTCCAGAGAACCCGATAGGCTTTTGCGGGCTTATAGAGAATAGCAGGCGCAACGGCAACAGACTCGCTTAATTGCCGCAATGGATTTACATCATCTAAAATCCAGAATCCTCTTCCATGGGTTCCAACAACCAGGTCGTCGTCTTTAATTACCAGATCCCGAATAGAAGTTGCAGGCATATCAAGCCTAAGCGACTGCCAATGCTCGCCATCATCGAATGATACATATACGGCATTTTCAGAACCCGCATATAGCAACCCTTTTTTAACGGGGTCTTCGCGAACGGCATTAATGGGTTCGTTGTCGGGAAGGCCTTGTGTTATTAGCTTCCAGGTTTTACCGCCATCGGCAGTTTTATAAATATAGGGTCGCATATCACTGCAACGAATTCTGTTAACAGCGGCATAAGCGCCTTGTGGATTAAAGTGACTGGCTTCCATTAACGACACTTTGCTCCATGATGTAATTGCGGGGGGCGTTACATTTTTCCAAGATTTGCCACCATCGTTCGTAAGTTGTATATATCCATCATCGGTGCCAGCCCAAAGGGTGTTTAAGTTTTTAAAGGAAGGAGCAATGGTATAAATAACGCCTCGGCGGGGCATTTTTTTCATCTCTTCTGTTGTGTATATACCTACGCTTGCAGGTATATCCCAGGTTTCACGGGTGAGGTCTGGACTAATTACTTCCCAGCTATTTCCTTCATTGGTTGTTTTGAATAAAACATTCCCGGCGAAATAAAGTGTTTTGGGGTCAATGGGAGAGAACAACACCGGGGCTGTTCTGAGAAAGCGATATTTACCTGAGCGAACGGATTCGGGAGCGATATTTTGTACCTGACCGGTGCGCTTATCGAAGCGGGTAATTTTTCCGCCATAAATAATATTTGGATTGAGTGGGTCTGCTGCCACATAACCATATTCTTCTACGCCCACCGGATGAAATTCTCGGGAAGTAATCTGTCCGTCGTTGCCCCTTGAGGCTACACAGGCAGATCCGCTTTCCTGCTGACCGCCATATACATTATAAGGAAAATCATTATCGGTGCTCACGTGATAAAATTGTGCGGTAGGCTGGTTGTACCAAGAAGAAAATGTTTCACCACCATTCACTGTGATAATGGCACCCTGGTCTACGGCGAACAAAATAATTTTAGGATTGGTAGGATGAATCCAGATGCGATGGTAATCATCCCCGCCGGGCGCTCCGCGAAAAGCAGCCCAAGTTTTACCGGCGTCGTTAGTTTTCCAGGTAACCACATTAGCCGTAAATGCAATGTCGGCATTGGTAGGGTCTGCTTTGATTTCGGCAAAGTCGCTACCGCGCCCCCATAGTCTTGGGTCTTTGTTGATATTCTCCCAGCTTTCTCCTGCATCATCACTCCGATAAATTCCGCCATAATCGCCGGCATCTACTGTTGCATATAATCGATTGCTGTTTGTGGGGGCAATACAAAAGCCAATTCTTCCTAATCCTTGTGCGGGTGTGGGCAACCCCTTGGTTAACTTTTTCCAAGTGGCGCCGCCATCGGTTGATTTAAACAGTCCGCTCTCCGGACCATTCCATGCGCCATTTTCCCAGGGACCCTGGCGGCCGGCCCAGAGATCTGCATATAATATATTTGCATTATTTGGGTCGAAGCTTACCTGAACGGCTCCTGTATTTTCGTCTTTATAGAGCACCCGCTCCCAGGTAGAGCCCCCGTCCATCGAACGATATATGCCTCTTTCGGTGTTGGGCCCATACGGATGACCGAGTACGGCTACAAATATTCTGTTTTCGTTGTTGGGGTCGATAATGATGTTGCCAATTTGCTGGCCATTATTGAGCCCCATATTTTTCCAGGTTTTACCGGCATCGGTGGATTTATATATTCCGTTGCCGATTGAAAGGTCTGGCCGCTGAATCCCTTCGCCGCAGGCTACCATTACCAGATTGGGGTTGGAGGCAGAAACGGTTACATCTCCAACAGAGCCCGTATTTTCTTTATCGAATATCGGCTTCCAAGTACGACCATAGTCGGTTGTTTTCCAAACCCCCCCATTGTTTACGCCAATATAAAACACGCCGGGTTGACTTGGTACGCCAACAGCGCCAACGGTTCTACCGCCCCGGAAGGGCCCGATCATTCGCCAGTGTAGGCTATTAAATAATTGGGGTGAGTAACTTTGCGCTATCAGCTGAGCACAAAAAAATAGCAGGCTCAGAGAGAAAAAAATCTTTTTCATCGGAGAGGGGGTTAATGGCTATAAATAATAAGGCACTTCTATAATTTTTCGAATAGCGTGCGCAGCTTTTCGCGGGTCATGATTTCTTGCCAATTTGGCCCGAGTGCATTTTCCCAAAGGGGCTTCATGCCAAGCGAAACGTCTATCATTTTTGTAAAATCATCCTCACTTAATCCGGCACAAATTCCTGTTGGAATGGAAATTCCGTTTTTTTCCACCATGTATTTGAATTCTTTCACGCCGGCAGGATAATATTCTTCTAGGTGATTCATCACAATGCAGTTGCCAATACCATGTTTGGTGCCGAGTAAATAACTGAGTCCATAACTTACGGCATGTGCTACGCCCACTTGCGAGTAGGCAATGCTCATCCCGCCGGCATAGGAAGCCATCATGAGCTGATCGTCGGAGGTGGTTGTCCACTCATTGCTTTCCACAAATACTTTTCTGCAAAGTTCCAGTGCTTTTTCTCCGTAACTTTTGCTAAACTCGTTCAGAAAAGTGCCTTCAAGACTTTCAATGCAATGAATGTAGCAGTCCATGCCGGTATAAAACCGCTGGTTGGCTGGAGCGTTTTGGGTAAGCTCGGGATCCAGCACAATTTGGTCGAAGGGGGTGAAGTCGCTGTTCATGCCCAGCTTGCGGGTAGGGCCTGTTAAAACGGTGGTGCGGCTTACTTCGGCTCCGGTACCACTAAGGGTGGGGATGCCTACTTTATACACACCGGGTTGTTTTACCAGATCCCATCCCTGGTAGTCGGCGGAACTGCCGGGGTTGTTCATCATAAGCGATACTGCTTTGGCAAGATCGAGGGTAGATCCTCCGCCTATTCCAATAATACCACTTATGGTGCCATATTTTTCTTTCAACTGTAGGGCCAATGAATCAACTTGGGTGGTTTTGGGTTCGTAGGTAACATCGGCAAAAATCAGCTCGTCGCGATCTCTTAGGGGGATTCGGTTGCAGAGGGCGTGGTCTTTAAAAAAATGGTCCACCAGAAAAATCATGGGCGCAGAATTTTTTCGGTTGGGAGCCAGAATCGCATCCAGCTGATGAAGGCTTCCGCGGCCATAAATAACATAGCCCACCATTTTAAAATTTCTAAAAGCTGTTGCCATATAAAGTGGTTGATTTAGTAAATGTCAAAGATACAGGAAACCGCATGCCTGCATAAATAGGAGTACCGAACGTTATTGCATCAATTTCTTTTCTAGTTCTTCCAGAGAAATGCCCTTGGTTTCGGGAACTCGGATAAGTACCCAAATGAGCTGTAATACCATCATCCCCGCAAAAAAACCGAATATGGGCCAGGGGTTTTCTTTAAAAATGCCCGTATCCTTATCAAGGAAGTAAGGAGTGATTAGCGTAATAATAGCAGCAAATACCCAGTGGACGCTGGCCCCGAAGGATTGTCCGGCGCTGCGAATTTTAGTGGGAAAGATTTCGGAAATAAACACCCAGATTACTGCACCCTGCCCTATCGCATGCGAAGCAATGAACAGCAAAAGAAACGTCATCAAAAATAATGGGCCAGTATGGGCATAAAAGGCATATGAAACGAGCGACAAACTGAGAATATATCCAATAGAGCCAATAATCAGCAGGGTTTTCCGGCCTAGGCGATCAATTAAGTAGAGGCCAACAAAAGTAAAAACAAGATTCGTACTACCTATGGCGATTGAGTTGAATAAGGATTCTTTAGCAGCGAGTCCGGCCTTCTCTAAAATTTCAGGAGCATAGTAAAGAATAAAGTTGATGCCCGAGAGTTGATTAAAGAAGGCAATCATAAACGCCAGCCAAATAATCTTGCTGTTTTGTGGTTTAAAGATTGAGGCAGAATGGGTTGTTTGTAATTCTTGTTGGTTACTTGCTAGTATGGTGGCTATTTCGGCATCCACATCGGCAATGCCTATTTGCTTAAGGGTGTTTTTTGCTTTTTCGGGATTATTATCTATGGTGAGCAACCAGCGTGGACTTTCGGCAACGCCAACAACTAGGATTGTATATATAAGTGAGGGGATGGCGAGTACGCCCAACATCCAGCGCCAATCATTCTCGCCGCCAAAGCCCGCTAAAAGATAGTTGCTTAGGAAGGCAACCAGTATGCCGAATACGATATTGAATTGATAGAGCGCAACCAGTTTTCCTCGGGTTGCTGGGGTAGATATTTCAGAGATATAAATGGGTGCTACCACCGAGGAAACACCAATCCCAATACCTCCGATAAAGCGGAAGAAAGAAAAAATGTAAGGGTTTCCAGCCAGTGCGGTACCGAAAGCGGAGATGGCGAAGAGGATGCCCACCCAAAGGAGTACTTTTTTGCGTCCAAATAGCTGTGTGGGAATTCCTCCGAAAAGTGCCCCTACCACGGTACCCCAAAGTGCCATCGACATAATGAAGAAGCCGTGAAAGATGGGAGAAGTGTGCCAAAGGTCTTTAATGGGCTGATTGGCCCCGGAGATAACAACCGTATCAAATCCAAAAATAAATCCGGCCAACGAAACCACGATTGACCACTTTACAAGCAAACTTTTTTGCATACCAACTATTTTATATAGAAAGGTAACAAAAATGGCAGAATGCCAGTGTGTTATTGAAGTAATTGTTCTGCCTTTCGCAGATCTTCTGGGGTGTCTATTTCCACACCCATGTATTGGGTAAGAATCATTTTTATTGGAACACCATTTTCTAAATAGCGAAGGCATTCAACTTTTTCGGCAGCTTCGAGTGGGCTCATTGGCCAGCGGGTAAAGTTCAAGAGCGCTTCTTTTCGGAAAGCGTATACGCCAATATGTTCGAAGTAACAGGTTTCGGGAAGTACGGAGCGGGGATAGGGAATTATGCTTCTGGAAAAAAACAGGGAGAAGCTATTTTTATCAACCGCTACTTTTACAAAATTGGGATCATTGATTTGTTCAGTGTTGGTCATTAGCTGCATAAGAGAAGCAACCTGCACATTCGCTCCTTCTGCTCCTTCAAAAGCGGCCAGCAATTGTTGCAGGGCTGGTTGATTTACAAAGGGCTCGTCTCCCTGAACATTTACTACAATGTTGGCAGGCATATTTTCTACTGCCTCTGCTATTCGGTCGCTACCGCTTTCGTGGTTTTGTTGGCTCATGATGGCTTTTCCGCCATGGGATGTGATTTCCTGAAAAATAATATCGCTGTCGGTAACAACAAATACATCATCAAAAAGTCCGGTTGCCATCGTATTATCGTAGGTATGTCGGATTACGGTTTTGTTGCCGAGGGGCTGCATTAGTTTAGCCGGAAATCGAGTGGCGGCATAACGAGCGGGTATCATGGCAATTCTTATCATGCGAGAAATTGGCTCAGCGATCTGTGGTGATATTTTTATTAAAGGGGATGCCTAGTTGATAGCCCATGTTCTCGTCGGCGCTGTTGTCTAATACATCCAATCCGAATTTAATTTGATCCATTGGGGTATAGTGGTAGGTGCCAAATAGCCGATCCCAGATGGAAAAAATGTTTCCATAGTTGGTATCGGTTTCTGGTCTTTTGTAATGATGATGAATTTTGTGCATGTTCGGTGAAACTAGCACCCAGCTAATGGCTTTATCTAGTTTTTCGGGTAGCCGGATATTGGCATGATTGAATTGGGTGAGCACTACGCTCAGGCTCTGATACATCATAACTAACCAGATGGGGGTACCGAGTAACAGAACGCCTATAAGGGTAAAGATAAATCGGAATACACTTTCGCCGGGATGGTGGCGATTGGCTGTAGTGGTATCAACATGTGTATCGGCATGGTGAACCATGTGAAACTTCCACATCCATTTTACTTTATGTTCGATGTAATGAATAAACCAGGCGCCTACCAAATCTAATAGCAGCAGGCCTGCTATCATAAAAAGCCAATTAGGAAGCGCTACCAAGTAAAGCAGGCCAAAGTGCTTTTGCGCTACATAGTCTCCTGCTTTTACCAATAGAAATGCCAGGGTAAAATTCACTAGGATGGTGGTGAAGGTGAAGAACAGGTTTACGCCTGCATGCTTCCATTTATGATAAGAGAAGCTAAAAAGGGGTATAGCCGATTCGGCCATCCAAAAAATACTGATCCCGCCTGCCAGTATCAATGCGCGATGCAGGCTAGAGATGGTTGTAAAGTAGTGTATAATCTGATCAATCATAACAGAATAATGTGAACACAAGGTACGAACAAAGCTGATTCTGATTCGGTCTGTTTAACTTTTACGGCGAAACAAAAATCTGTGTATCGCGCGCAAAGCCACAAATATGCGGCTTAAGTAAAGGGGTTTTCCGGTGAGGTTGGTTTTTTTGGAAAAATTCCTTAATCATTTGAATTAGTGGGCATAAAAAAATCGGGAGGTTGGCTCCCGATTTATAAACAAATAATTTAATATATTAGCTGTTCAGCATCAGTGGCATAACGAGCATAAGCAAGTCTTCTCCCTCGGCTTGTTCGGAGGGTTTGATAAGTCCGGCTTTAGAGGGGGTAGAAAGTTCGAGGCGAACTTCTTCTGTATCGGCAGCGTTAAGCATTTCTATCATGAACTTGGCATTGAAGGCGATTTGCATGTCTTCTCCGTTGTATTGACAACTCATGTGTTCGTTTCCTTCGAAGCTAAAATCAACATCCTGCGCGGCCATTTGTAGTTCGTTGCCGGTGATGCTAAGAGCTACTTGGTTGGTGCTTTTATTGCTGAACACATTTATCCGGCGCAAGGCATTTTGAAAATCTGTTTTATTTACAGATAGGTGATACGGGTTGTCGGCGGGTATCACCACTTTATAGTCGGGGAAGCGGGCGTCTATGAGTCGGCAAATCATTTGGGTTTCGCCATGACTAACAAATAGGTGGTTGCTATTGTAGCTGATGTTCAGTGGCTCGTCGTTGGCGGGCAGTGCATTTTTCAGCAGGTTCAATGGTTTTTTGGGAACGATAAAGGAGTCGTTTTTGGTTGCGGCCGTATCGGTTCTTTTGTAGCGAACCAGCCGGTGAGCGTCGGTGGCCACAAACTGAATGCTTTTAGGGGTAAGCTCAAAGAACACGCCCGTCATGGCAGGTCGCAGGTCGTCGCTGCTAACAGCAAACAGTGTTTTATTGATTGCTGTGAGGAGGGCGTTGCTCGTCATGGTAAAACTGGTAGTATCATCTGCAGCAGGCTCTTTGGGAAAATTGTCGGGGTTTTCTCCCATCACTTTATATTTACCATTATCGCTGGTAATTTCAACGGAAAAATTTTTATCGATATTGAAAGTGAGTGGTTGATCGGCGATATTTTTTAATGAGTCGACTAATATTTTGGCAGGGATACAAACCTTTCCATTGGTTTTACTTTCTACATCCATCTGCACCCGCATAACGGTTTCGAGGTCGGTAGCTACCACGGTAAGTTTTTTGTCTTGAATTTCGAAAAGAAAGTCTTCTAATATGGGCAATACGGTATTGGTATTGATAACGCCGCTGATTTGTTGGAGGTGTTTTAGCAGGCTGGAAGAGGAGACGATGAATTTCATTCTTTCTGATTTAGATTGGGAACAAACCTACTGCAAATTGTTAACATTTTATCGGAGTTTTATACCCAATTTTAAGCAAACAGATTGATTGTGAAAAGAAGGGAAGCGTATGTGGATTAAATGTTTGTCCCCCTGATTATTTAAGTTGCCGGGGTATGAGTAACTTGCCAGTTAATATTGGCATATGTTGCTTATAGGAGAAGAAGAAAAGATACTGGCTAAGTTGAAGCGATTTTGTGCTTATCGTGAACGTTGTTGCAGAGAAGTTCAGCAAAAATTACAAGGGTTAGGGGTGCCCGGGGGGCTGATAGGTGGTTTTGTACAAACCCTGCAGGCGGAAGGCTACATCCACGAAGAGCGATTTGCTCGTTTGTTTGCGGGAGGACATTTTCGGCAGAAAAAATGGGGAAAGCGCAAGATTGTGGCAGCCTTGCGGCAAAAGGGAATAGCAGGTATCCATATTCGAATGGGGTTGCAGGAGATTAATGCCACCGAATACTTGCAAGTGTTGCACCGGCTAACTGAAAAAACCTGGAAACAGTATACCCGGGAGGATAAAGATAAGCGGATAGCAAAGGTTCGGGCCTCCTTGATGCGAAAGGGCTTTGAGCCGGAGTTGGTTAGCAGGGCCGTTACCCAATTAGCGAACAGCGCGAAATAGTTGCCGGCGATACTGAAAATTAGCAGTAATATTATCTAACAAAACGGCACATATGTCCCGATTACATTGTACACTTCTTCAGGCTGATTTGATTTGGGAAAACAAGGAAGCGAATTTGCAAAAGCTGGAATCAATGATTGCGGGAATTGTTGGTGCAAAAGAACTCGTGATTTTACCGGAGATGTTTAATACTGGATTTAGTTTGCGCCCAGAGTTATTTGGGGAAACAATGGAGGGGCCGTCGGTTAGTTGGATGAAGCAGATGGCGCAGCAATATCGGATAATATTAGCGGGCAGCTTGATGATTACTGAATCGGGAAAGCATTATAACCGACTGATATGGATGCTGCCGGATGGTAGATATGCACAATACGATAAGCGGCACCGGTTTGCCTATGCCGGCGAAAACGAGCATTTTACTGCTGGCGATCATCGGCTTATAACGCAGGCGAATGGATTTAAAATTCATTGGCAGGTTTGCTATGATCTTAGGTTTCCGGTGTGGGCTAGGCAGCAATCATCCGAAACGCCCGAATACGATGTGTTGGTTTATGTTGCCAACTGGCCGGAGAGAAGGAGCCATGCCTGGAAATCATTGCTGATAGCTCGGGCAATAGAAAATCAATGTTATGTGATTGGGGTAAACAGGGTGGGAGAAGACGGAAAGGGGATTGCACATAGTGGCGACAGTATGGTGGTTGATCCGCTCGGACAAGTATTGTTGCAGCTCTCAAATGGGGAGGCGGTAGAGACGGTGGCAATCAGCAAGCAGGAGCTGGAACAGGCGAGAAGCCTTTTCCCTTTCTGGAAAGACGCAGATAGTTTCACGATTTTACAGTCAAACGATTTAGATGAGTAATAACAAAAAATCTTTATTTGTACAAAATCTTTTCAACGGTCAAGAGTGGTTGCGAATGGTAGAAGTGGAGCTGGAGGGGAGCCTGGTGCAAAATATTAAGCCAGCAGCTGCTCAGCTCGGCACAAGTTGGATACCGGTGTTGGCCCCAGCATTTATTGACTTGCAGTTATATGGAGCGGAGGGCCGATTGTTGTCGGTGTATCCGGATGCCCCAACTATACATGCGATACGTAGGGCTTGTGAGGCTGGTGGTGCCACGCATTTTCAACCAACAGTTGCCACTAATTCGCTGGAAGTTTTCAAGAGTTGCATAGAAGCGGTTCGTGCTTATTGGAAAGAGGGGGGCGAAGGTTGTTTGGGTTTGCATATAGAAGGGCCCTGGATACACCCTTCTAAAAAGGGCGCACACCTAGAAGAGTTTATAGTAAGGGGGACGCTTGAAAGGGCGTCGGAGTTATTAGAGCTGGGGAAAGGGGTAATATCCATGATAACCCTTGCACCCGAATGTTGCGATGAAGGGGTGGTGGAAATGATACAATCTGCGGGCATTGTGGTGTCCGCAGGGCATAGCAACGTAACATATCGCGAAGCTGTTGCGGCCTTTAAGCGGGGTATTCCGGTTGCCACCCATTTGTATAATGCGATGAGTCCACTTCAACACAGAGCGCCGGGCTTGGTAGGCGCAGTATTAGATCATTCGGAAGTGATGGCAAGTATAATTCCCGATGGACATCACGTTGACTTTGCTGCGATTCGCATTGCACAAAAAATAATGGGCAGGCGATTGTTTATGATTACTGATGCGGTTACCGATACGGATTCGGGGCCCTACCAACACCAGCTGGCTGGGGACAAATACGAGTCTTCAGGTATACTTAGCGGGTCTATGATAAATATGGCAGAGGGGGTACGGAATCTAATTCAGCAAGTGGGGATAGCAGCAGAAGATGCTTTACGAATGGCTTCGCTGTATCCGGCTTCGCTAATGAAGGGGATGGGGGTAACAGGAATGATTGAGGTGGGGGGGGGTCAG
>Ga0247834_1000584_pt1 | contig 70284 bp, 83 predicted proteins | sample LaCruzMarch2015__8_FD_187118 | JGI IMG/M metagenome (GOLD analysis project Ga0247834, IMG submission 187118) | Freshwater microbial communities from meromictic Lake La Cruz, Castile-La Mancha, Spain - LaCruzMarch2015_12m | ecosystem: Environmental > Aquatic > Freshwater > Lake | place: Spain...
ACCACTTTTACGGGTCCTGACGCTATTGGGCTTTGTCCTGATGGGATTTGCGATCGGGGTGGCCGGAGCCTTTATTCAGGCACAACGTTTCATCCTTTCCATCGGTGATTTTGTGGTTGTGATCCCATGGGGGACAGCCTTATTGCTCATTGCGATCACTTTCCTCACCCGATTGGCAACGGTTGCCGCACGAACCCGTTGGGCTGGCTGGCTTTTTTTCTCGTGTTGGCTGGCCGCGACCGTATTGCTCTCCGCCGACTCCCCATCGGGTGACCTAGCGATCAGTTCAGGTGCTCGTCAAATGGTCTATCTCTTCGGAGGAATCGTCCTCGGCGCAGCCGCAGCGACCCTTCCGGTTGAATTTCGGGTCCGAAGGGGAACCAAAGCAATGCCACAACCGTCGGTTTCGGTGGATTAAGAAATATCCCAGATCCAGCTGTGTGCATGTCGCGTGAGCACTGAGCTGGTGGGGGTGCTTACCATAGACACCTTGCCAACGGGAATATTGGACTCAAACAAATATTGTGAAACTGAAGGTTGTGGAGAATAGTCGTGAGTGAGCAGGCACCAACACCTCGAACTTCGCGGCGCACACCCATTTTGATCGGTGCTGGAATAGCGGCTGTTATTGCAGTATCTCTCGGTATTTTCGTTGCAACCAATGGCACCGTGCGGCCTGGAACGACTGTTTCAGGGATAGACATCGGTGGAATGAGCCCTGATGAAGCAATGGGTGTTCTTGAGGATTCCGTGTCCACGAAAGTTAACCGCAAACTCGAGATTTCAGCCGGGGATCAAGTTTTTGAATTGCGTCCCCGGGCAGCCGGAATAACTCTTGATGCGCAAGCTACCGTGGACCAGGCAACATCTACCGGTTTCAACCCCTTCCAAATGATTGTTGACTTATTCGGATCTCGTGAGATTGAACCGGTGATCGCGGTTGACCAAGACGCTCTTGAGGATTCAGTTGCTTCCATCGCCGATGTAGTTAACCTCAATCCAGTCGAACCTCAACTTGCGGTATCAAATAGTGGCGTCACCTTGACCCAGGGACGCGACGGTCTTGAGGTTGACCGAGAAGCGTTGAAAAATCAGATTGTTTCGATGGCTACCCAAACCCGTTCCATCATTGAGGCGCCGCTGGACGTAACACCACCGAGTGTGTCTGCCGCTGATGCTTCACAAGCAGAAGAGCTTGCGCGGCAGGCAGTTGCTAGCCCTGTCACAGTCTCTGTGGGTGAGATCACTGCGACCATACCTGCAGACGCCATTGCACAAGCATTGTCATTTACCGCCCAAGGGAATCAACTATCACCCGAACTGGACGGAGCAATCCTTCACGCATCAATTGCCAATGCACTAAAGCGTGTGGGAACACCTGGTCGTGATGCAAGCTTTAAAATTGTTGACGGAAGTCCAGTAGTCGTTCCTTCGATAGTCGGTAGCGGGGTCTCCGATAGTGAACTGGCTACCGCCGTGTTGGGAGTTTTATCGAAGCAGGGTAATGATCGCAGTGTTTTTGTCCCGTTGGGAACCCGCGAGCCTGAGCTGACAACAGCCGCGGCGCAGCAATTAGGTATCAATGACAAACTTTCCAGCTTTACCCAGAACTTTCCTTACGCCCCGTATCGGGTTACCAATATTGGGCAGGCTGCCAAGTACATAGATGACACGATTCTGATGCCCGGCGAGACTTTTTCAATGAATGACACCATTAAAGAACGTACGGTCAAAAACGGATATACCGTGGGAACGGTCATTGGTCCAGGTGGTGTTTTTGAAGATGCTCTCGGTGGCGGTGTTTCAGCGGCGACAACCGCGATGTGGACGGCCGCGTTTTTTGCTGGAATGGAACGCACAGACACTAGGGCGCATTCACTGTATATCTCCCGTTACCAGCCTGGACTTGAAGCGACGGTTGCTTGGGGAATTTTTGATATGAAATTCACTAATACCTCACCGAATGCCGTTCTCATAAAAACAAAAATGACAAACAGTTCGATGAAGGTTACTTTTTGGGGAACGCGCCAATACGACTCAATTGAAGCTGACTTTGGTGAGCGGATAAACATCAAGCAACCCAAGAAGATTGTGGTGACCACTAAGAAGTGCGTGCCTCAGGCGGGCATTGAAGGCTTCACCATCACGGTGGATCGAGTTTTTACACAGGATGGCGTCGAGGTAATCCGCGAGCCCATGACAACGATCTACAACGCGGGTCCAAACATCGTGTGTAAGAAAAAGCCTAAGGTGGAGGTCCTGGATCCAGATGGATCAGAGTTTGACAACTTGATTCCTAGCCCCACGCCCTCGCAAAGTCCTTCGGCCAGTGCTAAGCCTGAACTGTTAACGAACTAAGTCTTAATCGGTTCTAGGTGCGCACCGTCACTGGTGTCCACGACGGTGAATCCGTAACCCGCAATTCGATCACGTAGTTCGTCACTCAACGCCCAATTTTTTGCGCTTCTAGCCGCATTGCGTTGATCTAGAAGTTCTGAAACTTCTGTGGGTATTTGCACGGTTGAGTTGAGATCCTTACCTACATCACGAGCAAGGTCCAACCCAAAAAGTGAATCAAGGTGGGCAAATATCTCGAACTTAGCCCCGTCACTGATATCGCTGTTTTTTTCTAGGTTTCGCAAAGCATTTACCGCCATGGGGGTGTTGAGGTCCTGCGAGAAATATCCGGAGATTTCATCGACGAGGGTTTGATCCATTGCCTGTGAATTGCTTTGGGACCAGATATTCACTTTGTGGCGCCAGCGGTCGAGGAGTTCTTGGGAAGACTCGATTACCTCCCAAGTGAGATTCATCTGGCTGCGATACTTGTGTTGCATGAATGCTAAGCGAAGTGCGAGTGGGTCGTAACCACGATCAATAACGTCTTGTACCAAAACGACGTTGCCTGAGGACTTACTCATTTTCCGGTTTTCAAAAAGTAGATGTTCAGCATGTACCCAATGCCGGACCACTTCGTGATCACCTAATTTCCCGTCACTGGAAGTCGCTGAATTACTCTGCGCTCGCTCGTCCTCGTGGTGGGGGAATCGGAGATCAATGCCACCCGTGTGAATGTCAATATTTTCACCGAGTAAATCCAAACTCATCGCGCTGCACTCGGTGTGCCAGCCAGGAAACCCACGCCCCCAAGGAGTTTCCCAAGTGAGCTGGGTCCGATTCTCACCCGCCGACTTCCACAGGGCCCAATCCGCATGGAACCTTTTGGCTGACTCGTTCTCTTCCGCGTCAAATTTATGGCCGGGACGAAGCGCATCGAGTCTGTTTCCGCTCAGAGCTCCATAACTGGGAAATGATTCTGCGGAAAAATAGACCGAGTTATCGCTTCCTACATAAGCGTTTCCGCTATCAATCAATTTTTGAATCAAGGTGAGCATTGATTCAATCGATTCACTCGCTTTGGGGTAGTGATCCGCCGGATAGATATTGAGGCGGGCAAGGTCCTGGTGAAATGCACGTTCAAAGTGCTGGGCAATGTCGAGTGCCGATCTCCCGGTTTTTGCAGACTCGGCGAGCATCTTGTCCTGTGAACCGGGAAGTGACTCATCGCCATCTCCTAAGCCCGTGTCATCCGCCATGTGACCAACATCGGTGATGTTTTGAACAACAATTGTGCGATAGCCTTCATACCGCAGGGTCCGGGCGATCAAGTCCGTCACCAGAAAAGTGCGCATATTTCCCACGTGCGCGTCCCGGTACACAGTCGGTCCGCAGGCATAAATGCGCGCAAGATCGGGGTGGTTTGTTTCAACGGAATCAATTTCCCGGGTCATCGTGTTGTAGATCTGCACCCCTTGAGCCTAGACGCTGACGAGGTTTTCGGGACGCTAGGTGCGAACCGGGGCGGGAGGCGGTAAGTTGAGACCGCACAACTTCCTTAGCTAACCCGGCGCATTGATCGCAATGTAATGTGCGCCCTACTTTTTGGAGCGAACGTGACCTACGTCATCACCCTTCCCTGTGTAGACCTCAAAGACCGGTCTTGTATTGAAGAGTGTCCGGTGGATTGCATCTATGAAGGCGACCGCATGCTGTACATCCAGCCAGACGAATGTGTTGACTGCGGTGCCTGTGAGCCGGTATGCCCCGTTGAGGCCATTTACTACGAAGACGACGTCCCCGAGGAGCACAAGGCGTTCACCGCAGCCAATGTGGACTTTTTTGTTGAATTGGGTTCACCCGGTGGAGCTGCAAAACTCGGTGCGCAGGCATTTGATGCTCCTCTGCTTGCCGGTATCGAAACCCAAATTCACGACGAATAACAGTGTGACGAACAAGATTTAATCGGAGCGCAATATTGTGAATTCGGATCGTTGGTCCCAACTACCGGACTTCCCGTGGGACACCCTCGCACCATTCGCGGAAACTGCTCGGTCCCACCCCGACGGCATTATTGACCTTTCTGTGGGCACTCCGGTGGATCCAACACCGCTAGTCATTCAGCAGGCGCTCGCGGCGGCATCAAATGCACCGGGATACCCGACGACCGCGGGGATCCCGCAACTATCAACAGCCTTCATTAATTGGGCGGTTGCGAACTTGGGGACTCCCGAGAATATCGCCGTGCTCCCGACCATTGGTTCAAAGGAACTCGTCGCAGCGCTGCCTAATCTACTCGGCTTAGGTGCTGGCGAGGTTGTCGTTATTCCCGAGATCGCCTACCCGACCTATCTCGTGGGCGCAATCGCTGCTGGCTGCGAGGTGATCGCGACCGACTCACCGGAACTGTTGACCGAAACGGTATCCATGGTGTGGCTCAATTTTCCGTCAAACCCAACGGGTGAAGTGTTGAGTCTGGAGCGACTTCAAGTGATCGTCCGATGGGGTCAAGCCCACGGTGTCGTGATCGTGAGTGATGAGTGCTACTTCGAACTGGGCTGGGATGCCGAGCCGGTATCCATTTTGGACCAGCGAGTACACGGTGGAAATCTGACCGGATTGCTCGCCGTGCACTCGCTGTCGAAACGATCCAATATGGCTGGTTATCGATCGGGAATGTTGGCGGGTGACCCCGAATTGGTCAATAGAATCTTGGGAATTCGCAAGCACTTAGGCATGATGGTGCCCACGTTTGTGCAATATGCGGCTATCGCGGCCTATCAGGATGTCGAACATGTTCGGGAGCAAAAAGCGAGGTATCACGCCCGAAGGACAGCGCTTCGCAGCGCGTTAACCCACGCAGGGTTTGACATTCGTCACAGTGAGGCCGGTTTGTATTTGTGGGTGACCCAGGACAAGGACTGCTGGCAGAGTGTCACTCAGCTCGCCGCCATGGGGATCTTGGTGACTCCGGGCACCTTCTACGGGCACCAGGGCCAAAAATTCGTTCGGGTTGCGTTAACGGCAACCGACGAAGCCGTCGATAGCGCGGTTGCCCGACTTCTCAATTTTGCCTAGGTGGATTTTCATGGCAACCATCAGGGCAGTACTCTGCGCATGTGACTGACAACGTACTCAATTTTCCGGGCGGTGCCCTTGACCTACCCACCGTCGAATCCACTGAAGGCGAGAATGGCTTAGGCATTTATGACTTACTGAAAACCACGGGGAACGTGACCCTGGATCCAGGTTTTGTCAACACTGCCGCTTGCACCTCAGCCGTGACTTTCATTAATGGTGACGAAGGAATCCTTCGATACCGCGGCTACCCGATCGAGCAGTTGGCAGAAAAATCAACATTCTCCGAGACTTCATATCTGCTCATCTACGGAGAGTTGCCAACACTCGCTCAGTTGCGCGAATTCGAGTTCGTAATCAATCAGCACACCATGTTGCATGAAGACTTACGTCGATTTTTTGACGGATTCCCTCGTGATGCCCACCCGATGCCCGTTCTGTCTTCGGCGGTCTCGGCACTGTCCACCTTCTATCAGGATTCGCTGGATCCATTTGATAAGGAGCAGGTCGAGATTTCAACGATTCGACTCCTGGCCAAGATGCCCACAATTGCTGCCTACGCTTACAAGAAATCTATCGGGCAGCCCTACCTCTATCCAGATAATTCGCTGGGGTTTGTTGAAAACTTCCTCCGCATGACATTTGGAGTTCCGGCTGAAGAGTACGTCGCGAATCCGGTCGTTGTGCGCGCGCTGGACCAACTATTTATTTTGCATGGTGACCACGAGCAGAATTGCTCAACATCAACCGTGCGACTTGTTGGTTCGTCACATGCCAACCTTTTTGCAAGCGTCTCTGCCGGCATCATGGCACTTTTTGGTCCGCTACACGGTGGCGCTAATCAAGCTGTTCTGGAAATGCTCGGTCAGATTCATGCGTCTGGCGAAGGTGTCGATGCTTTCATAGCGAAGGTCAAATCTCGTCAAGACGGTGTGAAACTCATGGGCTTTGGTCACCGCGTTTATAAGAACTACGATCCACGCGCTGCAATTGTTAAAAAGACAGCCTATGAAGTTCTTGAAGCGCTCAACGTGAATGACCCACTATTGGACATTGCTTTGCAACTTGAGGCTGTCGCACTTGTTGATCCTTACTTCATCGAGCGCAAGTTGTACCCCAACGTCGACTTCTACACCGGGTTGATTTACAAAGCTATGGGATTCCCAACCCGGATGTTCACCGTGCTGTTTGCACTCGGTCGCTTGCCGGGCTGGATCGCTCAATGGCGAGAGATGATCGAAGATCCAGCCACCAAGATTGGCCGGCCACGACAGGTCTACATCGGGGCAACAGAGCGCAACTACCCGTCGAAGTAAGTCAGGGTAAGTCGAAGTAAGTGTTTTAGTGCAAGGCAGCGTTAAGCCCACCCCATGAACCGGTGCGGTTCACGGCTTCGATTCCCCCGGTAACGGAGTTCCTTCGAAACAGTAGGTCATGTGCGCCCGAGAGTGCACCGGCCTTAACCACCTCACCATCAGGCAAAAGCACTTTGCTTCCGGCTGTCACGTAGAGGCCTGCCTCAACAACACAGCGGTCACCAAGTGAAATCCCAATTCCTGCATTTGCGCCGATCAGACATTCGCTGCCTACGGAAACCACTTCTTTGCCACCGCCGGAGAGGGTCCCCATAATGGATGCGCCACCGCCAATATCGGAGCCTGCGCCCACGATCACTCCAGCGGAAATACGACCCTCCACCATCGAGGTGCCTAGGGTTCCTGCGTTGAAATTCACAAAGCCTTCGTGCATAACTACTGTTCCAGGGGCAAGGTGGGCGCCGAGCCGAACCCGATCGGCGTCGGCAATCCGCACGTCACTGGGAGTGACGTAATCCACCATGCGTGGAAAGCGGTCCAACCCGAAGATTGTTAACTGGTCACCGCGGGCACGGGAACGAAGTCGTACTTCACCCACCCGCTCTACCGGGATCGGTCCGAGATTTGTCCATGCGACAAGTTCAAGTTTGCCAAAAATACCGTCCATGTTGATTGAACGCGGGGTCACCAATCGGTGCGAGAGTAGGTGAAGGCGCAAGTATGCGTCGGCGCCGTCCGCCGGAGGTTCGGAAAGGTCCGAAATCTGCGTGCGTATTCCGCGCACGGTTACACCCCGCAACTCGTCGTGGACGGCACCAGAATCCAGGCCGGGCACATCAGGGGGAGATGACCCCAATGCGGGGTTTGGGTACCAGACGTCCAGCAGCGTGGTGTCGCTGTACGTTGCTAACCCGAGTCCACTTGCAGGTCCATTCAACAGATTTTCGCTCACGGCACTACCGTAGTGGCGTGAGCATCACGAGGCAGTTGGAACCTTTGTCTTTGAGTGTTGAACTGCCCGTTCTCACCGCGGCCCTGATTGACATTCCCAGCGAATCGCATGACGAGGAACAGATTGCGAATCTGGTTGAGCAGGCTTTGCGTGCATACTCACACTTATCAGTTACTCGAATTGGTAACTCGGTGATTGCCACCAATCATGCTGACCGGGGTGATCGAATTGTTCTCGCTGGCCATCTGGATACCGTCCCGGCCAATGGAAATCTCCCTCACCGCGTTGAGTCAGAGCGGATTTACGGTTTAGGTGCGGCTGACATGAAAGGCGGGGTTGCAATTGCTTTGAACCTTGCGGCTACTGTCACCAACCCTGTGTGCGACCTGACTTTTATATTCTATGAATCCGAAGAAGTCAGTTCAGAGTTCAATGGTCTCCAGAAAATATCGCAGACCGCCCCTGAGTTTTTGGATGCCGATTTCGCGGTACTCATGGAGCCCAGCAACGCCAACATTGAAGCAGGTTGTCAGGGGACAATGAGAGCCAGCATCACCACTCGTGGTGAGCGGGCGCACAGCGCGCGAAGCTGGATGGGCAAAAATGCAATCCATCAAGCGCGTGAAATATTGGAGATTTTGGAAAACTACGAACCCGCCAGCCCTGTCATTGATGGCCTCACATTTCGTGAAGGTTTAAACGCTGTCGCCATAAACGGCGGCATTGCGGGAAACGTGATTCCCGATCTGTGCTGCGTCACGGTGAATTACCGTTTCGCTCCTGACAAGTCAGTGGATGAGGCGGTAGCGCACCTAAAAGGAATCTTTGCAGGCTTTGACGTTGACATCGCCGACCAAGCTCCGGGTGCTTTGCCCAGCCTATCGCACCCTGCTGCACAAGCGTTTCTCGTTGCAACGGGTGCCACGGTTGCTCCGAAGTTTGGTTGGACCGACGTTGCCCGCTTCTCGGCGATGGGAACACCCGCGGTCAATTACGGACCGGGTGACCCGTCGATCGCACACAGCCAAGGGGAATTCGTGAATGTGGAGGAGTTGACCAGCGTGGCCACGAACCTCCGACGTTGGTTAACCGAGCAAAGTTCACCCATCCATGGTGGACTAGAGACATGACATTCCTTTTCGTGGTCCTCGTGATTCTGGTAATTGCGGGAGCAGCGGTGTTGATCACAGGTCGGTTCACTCCAAGTGTTGGAATTGAGAACACGGGTGACTACAAACCCAATTCGCAGGGCTTTGATGTAACGATTCGCGGCTATCGCATGGATGAGGTTGATCAGAAAATCGCCCTACTTGAAAACCGGATTTCAGAACTCGAATCGAGCCGCAAACCACAATGATTACCGCAGAGCTATGAAAACTAAACGTGTTCGTCGACTTGACCTGGACATCGTGATCAACGCGCCGGTGCAGGAAGTTTTCGATGCCTTCACGGCGTGGACCCAGCAGGATCGTTGGATGGTAGGAACCAAGGTCGAAATCCGCAAAGGTGACGGCAAAAGTGTGGGATCGGTGATTGCTGGCTGGACGGGGACCGGGCCGGTGGGCTTCTGGGACACCATGGAAATTACCCGGTGGGAGCCTCCCTACCGGGTCGATGTTCTTCACACGGGGAACTTGGTCAAAGGGACCGGAACCATGGAAGTTGTCGCCCTGCCAGGGAATACGGCACGCTTCATTTGGAATGAGGATTTTGAGTTGCCACTGGGTGTTCTGGGAGCGCTTGGCTGGCCAATAGGCAAATTCCCGCTACTCGCTGGAGTAAAGAGATCCCTGAAGGCCCTCAAGCGTGAGATTGAATCGGGCCGACCCTTCTAAATGAGGGCCAATCAGGTCAATGAGAGGGCGCGTGGCTACGGAAGCGGGTCATGAGGAATAATGGGCCTTTCGAACCGGGTGTGCCCGGGCACCTGATGGGCGCAATGGCGCTGCAATGACTTGGCTGGAAGGGGACACGAATATGGCCGCGATGAAGCCACGTACCGGAGACGGACCAATGGAGGTCACCAAAGAGGCTCGCAGCTACGTGATGCGGGTTCCTTTAGAGGGCGGTGGACGCCTCGTTGTTGAACTTAAGGCTGATGAAGCAAAAGAGTTGGGCGCTAAACTACTGGAAGTTTTTGCCTAGAACAGTTGTTAATCCCGGTTTTGCAGTGAGGCCAAGAAAAGGCCCTCGCCCACTGTGAGCAGTGACGACAACCAGTCGCTGTCAGAGCGCAATTCGGTTGCAACATCGCGCATCGCGGTAGCCTCGTAGTCACGGACACTTGGGTCAGCTATTCCCGATGCAAATGCACCATGGAAAATCACTAACCCACCAATGCGAAGCAGTCGTTTCGCTTGGTTGAGCATCATCGGGTATTCCCCCGCATCAGCATCGATAAAAATGAGGTCGTACGCACCGTCGGAGAATCTGGGCAGCACGTCAAGTGCACGCCCGGCAATGAGTCTCATGCGGTTGGATGCACACCCGAGGCTGGTGAATAGTTCTTTGGCATGACGTTGGTATTCAGCTTCGAGGTCAATGCTGGTGAGGACTCCGCCAGCCTTCATGCCTTCCAGGAGGGCAGCGCCTGAGATACCGGTTCCCGTGCCCACTTCAATGATCGCCTGCGCTTGGATTGAGGCTGCAAGTAGTTCCAACAGGGATGCAACTTGGGCGCTGACGCACTCGAGCCCCAGGTCTGCAGCCTGAGATCGGGCGTCTCGCAGTTCACTTGCGTGTTCGGCGTCAAACTCACCAAGGTAATTTTCCGTGTAGTCGGCAGCGCCGGGTGTAATCGCTGAATAAGACATTTCACTCCTTGCGAGACGGGTGACTTCGAGTATAGATGCTCTCAGGAGCCTAGTGGTAAGCCCTCGGGCACCGGGCATAGTGCACGTTAGGCTTGCGTGGTGAGTGAACTCCCCCCGACCAACTTCGTCGCACCCCCTGCGCAGCCCGGGCCTGCCGCTCGTACATCGAAGCAGCGTGGGCTGGGTGTCTGGGGAACGATCCTGGTTTCGGCAATTACTGCTCTCATCGTCGGTGGTGTTGCGGGCCTCGGTGGATATTTGATCGGATCCAATGGGGAACAGAATTCAGGTGGCGAGACAAATACAATTTCGTTGCCTCAACTGGACGACGTCGTGAACGTGAGTACAACTGATGTTGCTGCAATTGCCGAATCAGTGTTACCCAGCGTCGTTTCCATTTTAATTAAGGCAGGCGAGGAATCCGGTAGTGGTTCGGGCTTTATCGTTCAATCGGACGGTTACATTCTTACGAATAACCATGTAGCTGCTCCGGCAGCCGACGGTGGGGAACTCACTGTTGTTTTTGAAAACGGTGAAAAAGCAATTGCCAAGATTGTGGGTCGTAATTCTTCTTATGATCTAGCCGTACTTAAAGTTGATAAAACTGGATTGCCTGCGGCCGTGCTTGGGGACTCGAGTGCCGTCCGCGTCGGTGAAGTCGCAATTGCAATCGGCGCTCCACTAGGACTCAACGGCACTGTAACTTCGGGAATCATTAGTTCATTGGATAGACCAGTAACCGCTGGCGGAAGCGGCGAACTGGCGTTTATCAATGCAATACAAACCGATGCCGCGATCAATCCAGGGAACTCGGGTGGCCCACTATTGGATGGTGGTGGACGGGTCATTGGAATCAACTCGGCGATCGCGACCTTGGCGGGATCAATCGGTGGTGAGACGGGATCCATCGGTCTTGGTTTTGCCATCCCGATAAACACCGCAAAAAGAATTGCTGAAGAGTTGATTTCAACGGGTGATTCGCAGACACCGATCATTGGTGTGGTTCTTAACACTGCCTTTACCGGTGAGGGCGCCGAGATCAGCGAAATCACTCCTGGTGGTCCTGCGGAAAAAGCCGGATTGCGGGTGGGTGACGTGATTACCGGATTTAATGGCCGTCAAGTTGCTGACTCAACCGAACTGGTTGTTGCAATTCGCAGTTATGCCCCGGGTGAGCAGATCGAAATATCGATTATCCGAAGGGGACAGAATTCCACTATTCCGTTGACTTTGGGCTCCTCGACCACAATCGGCTAGCACGATCGGTGGGTGGAACTGCCAACCTCACTCATCTTGCCCATCAGGTTCGGCGTAACCTAATACTGTGTTTGACATTGGAATCGGGGAGATGATCGCCCTCGGAGTGCTTGGGCTCCTGATTTTTGGTCCAGAAAGGCTGCCGAAAGCGGCCGCTGACGCGGTCAAGTGGTTGCGCCAAATCCGTGAAATGGCGGGTAGTGCGCGTAAGGACCTTGCTGACTCATCCGGGTTGGACTTGCAGGACACGATAAATACAGTGAAAAGTCTTGGTGAGTATCACCCACGAAACATTGCGACTTCCTTGTTTGCCGAAGACACCGCACCCGCGAAAACTAAGCCGGCAGCCCAAAGCGATAAGCCAATGTTTGACCCGGACGCTACGTAGCGCTCGTTGTTTAACGTCCCGCGGGTGTGATGTTAAGGCTCATGCCCGCGAGCCCGCGTGGCTTAGCACTGAGTTGCGCGGCGATCGCAGTGATTGAAACCGCTGCATCAGATTCTGGAAATGCACTTACCAAGGGCTCACCCTTGTCTCCACCTTCACGTAGACGCACATCGAATGGAATATTTCCCAGAAGTGGAATATTGGTTCCTAAAGTCTTGGTAAGTCCATCGGCTAAGGCTTGACCGCCTCCGGCACCAAAAAGATCAATGGGCTCACCGCAATGAGGGCAAGGGAATGAGCTCATGTTTTCGATTACACCGAAAACTTTTTGATTCGTCTGTGCGGCAAGTGTTCCCGACCGGATTGCAACATCAGCAGCGCCTTGTTGAGGAGTGGTAACAACAATCAGTTCAGCTTGGGGCAGTAACTGTGCGGTTGATAACGCTATGTCCCCGGTGCCAGGAGGTAGATCCAGAAGCAGAAAATCCAAGTCACCCCACCAAACGTCGGTCAAGAATTGTTCAAGTGCGCGGTGCAGCATTGGCCCCCGAAAGGCCACAGCCTGCTCTATTCCGCCCGGTTTGAAAGACAACATGGACATGACCCGCACACCGTTACCCTGTGGCGGCATGATCAAGCCATCCACCATGGTGGGGGGGGTCATTGCATTGAGAATCTTAGGAATTGAGTGGCCGTACACATCAGCGTCGAGAAGCCCCACCGTGTAACCCTGTTGAACGAGGGAAACTGCCAGGTTGGCCGTTACGGAGGACTTGCCCACCCCACCTTTCCCGGAAGCAATTGCAAAAACCTTTGTGAGGGATCCCGGTTTGTTGAAGGGGATTTCTTTCTCGGCTTTTCCACGGAGGGTTTCGCGCATTTTGCCGCGCTGTTCTTCTGACATCACGTCTAGTTCAACTTTTACCTCGAGGACACCGGGAACCTGCATAACCGCATTGGTGACTCGTTCAGTGATGGTGCTTTTCATGGGGCACCCGGCGACCGTGAGGAAAATTCCGACCTCAACCAGACCGTTTCCGAAAAGCTGGACGCCTTTCACCATTCCGAGGTCGGTGATCGGCCGATTAATTTCGGGATCATCGACACCAGCAAGTGCTGCGTTAACCGCTTCAAGGTCGATACTTGTTTCAGATTCGTCGGATTTACTCCGGGTTAAGTCCATGCTCTGATGCTATCGGGGGAGTAGGCGAGGGCTTTTGAGCGCTTTCAATTCGATCGAGACGATCAACGATGTCTTCGAGTAGATCGCGCAGTTCACTACGCAAATAGTCTCGGGTTGCTAATTCACCCATCGCATCGCGGACATCAGCGATTTCTCGAGCGAGGTAATCACTGTCCGCCAGGATTCGTTCATTTCGGGTCCGGTCTTCCTGGAATTGCACTCGATCGCGGTCAGCTTGTCGGTTCTGGGCCAGCAAAATAAGCGGCGCGGCGTAGGAGGCTTGCAACGACAGCAGGAAGGTGAGAAAAATGAATGGGTAAATATCGGGCTTTAAATTATCAGGAGCAAGGACATTCCAACCGATCCAGGTAACAACTACCGCTGTCATCCAAGCAATAAATGACCAAGACCCGATATACCGCGCAACCCGCTCAGAAATTGCTCCAAAAACTTCAGGGTCATAACTCGGGCGCATGGTGCGACCGCGTTCTAGTGGCTGGTCCAATCGTCGCTTGCGACCGGGCTCCATCGGTGAATTAGCCATTGTTCACCGCCGATTCATCGGGTTCCCAGCCGTCAGGTGCTTCCCGCCAACCCTCTGGCAACATGTGGTCGACGAGGTCATCGAAGGTAACGGCCCCGACGAGTGAACCATTTTCGTCAACAACCGGCAGTGCCACCAGGTTGTAGTTGGCGAAGCTTCGGGTGACAACGGAAAGGGGGGTGTCTGGGCGCATTGGTTCAAGGGTCGTATCAACAAGGGCGGATACTAAAGACGATGGTGGTTCGCGTAACAACCGCTGAAAGTGAGCGACACCCAGATACTTCCCCGTTGGAGTTTCGGTGGGTGCTCGACAGACATACACCTGTGAAGCAAGTGCCGGCGTGAGATCGGGATTGCGGATTCGAGCGAGGGCATCGGCGACAGTTTCGTAAGGTGCCATGATTATCGGTTCACTTGTCATCATGCCGCCGGCTGAAAAGTCGTCGTAACGCAACAATCGTCGAATATCGTTGGCGCCGTCAGGTTCCATGCGGGTCAGGAGATCTTCAGCGCGCTCGGGTGCCAGTTCAGAAATAAGGTCGGCGGCATCATCGGGATCCATTTCTTCCAAGATATCGGCTGCTCGTTCTGATTCAAGGGCCTCCAAGATCTCAACACGATTCTGATCCGTCATCTCTTCGAGAACGTCCGCCAGGCGTTCGTCGTCGAGTTCGCGGGCAATTTCAGTTCGTCGCTTGGGAGTGAGGTCGCGCAGCATGGATGCGACGTCAGCCGGGCGCAAGGTCTCCATTGTTGCCAGCAGCTGTTCTGCTGCTTGGTCGGGAACCGGGAGTGACATGTTCGTGACATCGTGCCAATCGACGATCATCTTTTCGCCTCTGCGACGAAACCCTGCTGTCGCTCTGCGCACGAAAAGTTGATCTACCAACCATTCGCGACTGCGAGACTGTTCAACGCTTACGTCAAGAATTGTCACGGGATCACCCGAGGCATGTAATGCGACGGTCCGGTCGAGTAGTTCCGCGGTGACTAGCGTTTCATTTTTGCGCTGTTCGAACCGGCGTAGGTTCACTGTTCCCGTAACAATAATTTGACCCGAGTCAATTGTGGTGACTTTGCTCATGGGCACAAAAATTCGGCGACGTGGGGGGACCTCAACAACTAAGCCGGTGAGCCGCGCGGGCAGGGTTCCGGTACGCAAAATGACAATGGCATCACGCACTTTGCCCACTTGGTCGCCATTGGGGTCAAATACCCCAATGCCATTAAGTCGGGCGAGGAAGACTCGCGGATTTGTGCTCACCTGCGCAGGGTACCGCTTAATGCTTGGATCAAAAAACCTGTTGGGCTGATTGCAGGAGGATCGGGTCAATGGTGTTGGCTGCACCTGTGGGAACAGCATCGCAAGGGGGGATCGATCGTGGTTCCGTGGACCTTCGACTCCCTCCCCGAGGTGACCTGATCTCCCTAGCGGTTGCGATGGTCTTCATCTCACTCAGTGGTCCCATGATCGTCGCCACGGCCGCACCGGTGCTAGCGATTGCCTTTTGGCGTTGCCTGATCGGGAGCGGCATTACGGGACTGTGGGTGGGCCTAAGAGAGCGGGAATCATTTCGATCCTTGACGCGTCGAGAGTGGCGACTCACGGCAATGTCCGGGGCATTCCTGGGTCTTCACTTTGCTACCTGGATTCCTTCCCTCGTGTTCACCTCAGTTGCCGCCTCAACAGCGCTGGTGGCAACCCAACCCATCTGGGCAGCTTTTATCGCCAGGGCCCGAGGGGTGCGAATCAGTCGCGGTTCGTGGATTGGAATTTGGATTGCACTATCCGGAGTATTGGTATTGACGGGTATTGATATTCGCATTGACACGAGACATCTCATTGGCGATGCACTTGCTTTGGCGGGTGCAATTCTTGCGGCTGCATACGTCTCGGTCGGTGCTGAAGTGCGAAAGAGTGTGCCAACTGCAACCATGACATTCCCGCTGTATGGAATTGCAGCGTTAACCATCCTGCCGATGATGTTTGTTTTTCAACAAGATCTAGTCGGTTTTGGTCTTGATGCGTGGCTCATGATTCTCGCGATCACCTTAGGCGCGCAGTTGCTGGGTCACACGTTAATGAACAAAGTATTGGCGAACTCATCGGCCACATTCGTTTCACTCGCCATTTTATTTGAGATGCCAGGGGCGGCATTGGCTGCTGCCATTTGGTTGGGGCAAACCCCGCCGATCGCGATCTACCCGGCGGCGGCCTTGATTATTGCCGGTGTCGTCCTGGTGATTAGGTCAAACCCGAAGAGTGAGATCCCGATGGAGACATCACCGATTTAAGCGAGCGTGCTTACCCCGGTGGGGAATCCCGGCTTTTTCTTCAGGAGTGATGGTGTGACCTAACCCTCAAAGTTCTCGTGAGCGCGATAATTAGGTGTGCGCTAATGTTCATTCATGTCAAATACGGAACGAGCGTTGCGCCCCCGTCGATCCAATCTCGCGGTACCGGGAAGTAGCGAGAAAATGCTCGACAAGGCGCGCACCCTGCCTGTTGACCAAGTTTTCATGGACATCGAAGATGCCGTGGCGCCATTAGCCAAGCCGCAGGCCCGCAAGAACATCGTCAATGCGCTTAATGAAGGCGGATACGACGGCAAGATCCGCTCTGTCCGTGTGAATGACTGGACGACCCAGTGGACATACGCCGACGTCATTGAAGTTGTTGAAGGTGCGGGCGCCAACCTTGATGCGATTATGTTGCCGAAAGTTCAGACGGCCGACCAGATTATTGCCCTCGACCTGCTTCTCACCCAACTGGAAAAATCAAATGGTCTCGAGGTCGGACGGATCGGTATCGAAGCTCAAATTGAAAATGCACTCGGGCTCATCAACGTCGACGCAATCGCGCAAGCCAGTCCTCGCGTTGAAACCATTATTTTCGGTCCAGCCGACTTTATGGCGAGTATCAATATGAAATCACTTGTCGTCGGTGAGCAGCCTCCCGGCTATGACACCGGTGATGCCTACCACTACATCTTGATGCGAATCCTGATGGCAGCCCGTGCCTACAACAAGCAGGCAATTGATGGCCCTTATCTGCAGATCAAAGATGTTGAGGGATTCCGTCGCGTCGCAGCCCGCTCCGCAGCCCTTGGATTCGACGGTAAATGGGCACTGCACCCCGGCCAAGTCGACGCCGCCAACGAGATTTACTCACCGGATCAGTCGGACTACGACCACGCCGAAATGATCCTCGATGCATACGAATACTTCACTTCGGCCAGCGGTGGAGCAAAAGGTGCAGCGATGCTGGGTGATGAAATGATCGATGAAGCATCTCGCAAAATGGCTTTGGTAATGGCAGCCAAAGGTAGGGCGGCCGGCCTTACACGAACACAACAATTCACAGTGCCCGAATAACTGAACCCGAATAAAGGACAATCATGACACGCTTGGCATACACCGAAGGACTCACTGACATTCAGAAAGAGATTTTGAGTGCGGTTCACGACTTTGTGAATAATGAGATTATCCCGGTTGCTAACAAGCTTGAGCACGCCGACGAATACCCACAGGCCATTGTTGATGGCCTTAAAGAACTCGGTGTCTTCGGACTGATGATCCCTGAGGAGTACGGCGGCCTCGGTGAGTCCCTGCTTACCTATTCACTCGTGGTGGAAGAGATTGCACGTGGATGGATGCCTATCAGCGGCGTGATTAATACCCACTTCATCGTTGCCTACATGTTGATGCACCACGGAACGACAGAACAAAAGGAAAAATACCTTCCACGAATGGCGATCGGCGAAGTGCGCGGAGCATTCAGCATGAGCGAGCCCAACACCGGGTCTGACGTCTCAGCCATTACTTCAAAAGGTGTGAAGAACGCCGATGGTTACTCGCTAACAGGTCAAAAGATGTGGCTGACAAACGGAGCTTCTTCGACACTCGTCGCGGTGTTGGTGCGAACCGATGACGCTGCTCCAGCTGATTCCAGTGTCTACAAGCGCATGTCAACTTTCCTGATCGAGAAGACGCCAGGCTTTGGTGAAGTGCGTCCAGGAGCCACGATTCCTGGAAAGATTGAAAAAATGGGTTACAAAGGCGTGGACACCACCGAATTGATCATGGACAACCTGCAACTATCTGATGACGATCTTCTGGGTGGTGTACCCGGCAAGGGCTTCTATCAGATGATGGACGGCGTAGAAGTCGGCCGCGTTAACGTTGCCGCCCGTGCTTGCGGTATCGCTATCCGGGCATTTGAATTGGGAATCGAGTACGCACAAATGCGCGAGACATTTGGCAAGCCAATCATTGAGCACCAAGCCGTGTCATTCCGTTTAGCCGACATGGCAACAAAAGTGGAGGCCGCCCATCAAATGATGGTCATGGCCGCAAAACTCAAGGACAGCGGTGCACGTAATGACCTCGAGTCCGGGATGGCCAAGTACCTCGCGAGTGAGTACTGCAAGGAAGTAGTGGAAGACTCCTTCCGCATTCACGGTGGTTATGGGTATTCAAAGGAATATGAAATTGAGCGTCTCTACCGCGAAGCGCCAATGCTCCTGATTGGCGAAGGTACCGCTGACATCCAAAGGATGATTATCGGTCGAAGGTTGCTCGAGGACTACAAAATCAAGAAGTAGCGAAGTAGCACTGTCTACTTCGGGTGTCGTAATTTTCACCCGGTAACACTTGCGCGAACGGTAAGTACCGAATCCTGCACCGAGTAGTCCCATGATTCGGCCATTAGTTGTACCAGTGCTAATCCTCGACCGTGATCAGAGTCAGATGTGACGTTCATGGGAGTCAGTGAAATTCCTGAGTCCGGTACGTGATTGGTGACAGCAATGTGCAATGCATTGCCCTGACGCTCAACCGTCATAGTGATTGGCCCGGTTCCATGTACAAACGCGTTCGTGACCAACTCTGATGCGATAGCTTCGAGGGAGTCACGCCCTGTACCTTCGGGGAAGGCCTCAAGGATCGCTGCACGTGCCAAGCGTGCACACTCGGGAGTGCGCGCAATCTCGAGTGTGAAACTAAGTTCCGTCACCGCTACGAGTCCGGCGACGCTCACGGCTCTTGCCGGCGGCAGCCTTTTTAGGTGCATCAGCTTCGGGCTTAGCGGCGGGCGGTTTTTTTGCCGAGCCACCGACAGAACTGTTGCTCGACTTATTGTTGGGCTTAGTAGCCGAAGGCTTGCGAGCCGGTGGCTTTTGCTGGGGTGACTTACCGCCCAGGTCCTCGAGGGTTTCAGCCCCGAGCCCAGCGCGGGTTTGATCACCCTTTGCCAAGCGGCCTGTCGCGTCCCGGGGAATTCCAAGACCGGTGTACACATGATCACTCGTTGAGTAGGTCTCAATGGGATCTTTGAAAGGGAGCTTGAGTGCACGGTCGATCATCTGCCAACGGGCAACGTCTTCCCAGTCAACGAGGGTCACCGCAACACCAGAATTACCGGCGCGACCCGTGCGACCGACACGATGCAGATATGCCTTTTCATCCTCTGGGCATTCAAAGTTAATAACGTGGGTCACGCCTTCGACGTCAATTCCGCGGGCAGCAACGTCGGTGGCCACGAGAATGTCAATTTTTCCGCCACGAAAAGCGCGGAGTGCTTGCTCACGGGCACCTTGGCCAAGGTCACCGTGAACGGTTCCCACGGCAAAGCCTCGTTCTGTGAGTTCATCGTAAATCTTTTGTGCTTTTCTTTTTGTTCTCGTGAAAATCATGACGAGTCCGCGACCCTCTGCCTGCATGATCTTGGCAACGAGTTCAATCTTGTCCATTGGGTGAGCGCGCCACACATGCTGCTCAATCGAGTCAACGGTTGCGCTTTCATCATGTGGATCACTTGCCCGGATGTGGGTTGGCTGGGTCATGTACCTGCGAGCCAGGTTCACGATCTGCCCTGGCATCGTGGCCGAGAACAACATGGTTTGGCGCTCGGTCGGGAGCATGGCAACAATTCGTTCAACGTCAGGGAGGAAACCCATGTCGAGCATTTCGTCGGCCTCATCCATGACGAGTACGCGGACACTGCTGAGGTCAAGATCTCTACGGTTGGAAAGATCAAGGATTCGACCAGGAGTACCGACAACAACATCAATTCCGGACTTCAGCGCATCAATTTGCGGCTCAATTGCGCGACCTCCGTATACGGCGAGGACACGAACACCAAGATCCTTGCCGGCAATTGATAGATCTGATGCAACCTGTGAAGCGAGTTCGCGGGTTGGACAGACAACAAGTGCCTGTGGCGCTGAACCACCAGGAATGCTCATCCGTTGTAGCAGCGGAACGCCGAAACCAAGTGTTTTACCTGTTCCGGTCTTGGCTTGGCCAATAATGTCGCGGCCATCAAGGGCCATTGACATGCACATTTCCTGAATCGGGAAGGCAAAGTCGATCCCTTTTGCGGAGAGTGCAGAAACAATTTTTGGGTGCGCGCCTAGTTCAGCAAATGATTTGGGCTGGGCCGGCGTGTGTTCAGCCGGATTTTCCGGCAGACTTTCGATGGTGGTTGACAGAAGAACTCCAGTGTTAATGAGGCGGGAAACTGCCCGCTTCGGGGATCATGAGCGAGTGGCTCAATGGTTTTATGGTACCCCGATACCCTTATGGTGCTTGGCTAGCCCTAGGCAAGTGCTACACCCACATGCGAGCGGAGTTGATTCGGACCGATGTCCCAGGAGTCGATTGAGCAAGAGTTAGCCAATGACCCCCAATATCGGGCGGCGGTGGTTGACCTCCTCGCGGTGCTGGCCGTGAGCGAACTCACCGCATTTGAGCGAATGGCCGCGGACAGCATTCTGGCTCCTTCATTTGCTGATAAAGCGTCAATGGGGGAGTTGGCCACTACCGAGTTCCGTCATTTCATTTTATTGCGCAATCGACTCGTAGAACTGGGCGCCGATCCTGAAATTGTAATGGAGCCTTTCCGGCAAACCTTGGAAGAATTCCACGCCAAGACCAAACCAACCGACTGGCTCGAAGGTCTCATGAAAGCTTTTGTGGGTGATGGAATTGCACTTGATTTCTATCGAGAGATTTCTTCCTATGTCGATCCGCGAACCCGTGAATTGGTGCTGGAGGTGTGCGATGACCTCACCCAAGCAGCTTATGTTGTTGAGCGAATCCGCGCGGCAATCGAAGAGGACCCTAAAGTTGCAGGGCGTTTGGCATTATGGGGGCGCAGGCTTGTGGGTGAAGCGTTGTCCCAAGCGCAGCGGGTTGCGGCAGAGCGTGATGCATTAGCCGCACTCATTATTGGTGGGGTTGACCGGCCAGGCGCTGATCTGCCTGAAATTGGTCGCATGTTGGCGCGACTCACTGACAGCCATTCACGGCGCATGGCCGATCTTGGTTTGGCTGCTTAAACTATTTGCCAAACCCAACGCGACGGCCGGCTGCAGGACCAAGGTCGATGTAGGCAATCTTGCTACCGGGAACGAGGACGACTCGACCTTTTGTGTCGGTCAAGCTCAAAAGTGAACCCGAGTTAATTGCTTCTGTTGCCTTGGCGGTGATTGATTCAGCGCTTTCGTCGGTCTCAAGTGAAATGTCGCGCGCAATATGTTGAACTCCAATGTTGACGTCCATGATGTACCTTTCTTAGCTGTTGGTTGTTGGACTATTCGGGCGGATGCGAGAGCGGGAATCCACGGATACCGCGCCAGGAGAGCATTGACACTAATTCTGCGGCGTCTTCTCGGGGAAGGGTCGGATCATGCAACCAATTCGTGGCGGCAACTTGAGCCATTCCGTGCAGTCCGGCGCCGAGCAATGTTGCCTGGCTTTCACTAAGGCCCGTGTCTGCCTTGATAACGGCGGCAATACGTTTAATCACTTCGCGTTCAAGTCGTTCAAGGCGTTCATGGACTTGAGGTTCGTTATTAAGGTCTGATTCAAAGACGAGTCGGTAGGCGTCTTGGGGGTCGTCAACAAATTCAAAGTAGGTTTGCACGGTAGCGATAACGCGCAGTTTGTTGTCGGTGATATCACGCAATGAGGCGTCTGATTTCGCCAGTAAGTCGTCGATGCCGGCGTCGAGCAACGCTAAATAGAGGTCCAACTTGCTGGGGAAATGCTGGTAGAGAAGTGGCTTTGAAACACCGGCGGTGTCGGCAATTATATCCATGCTCGCGGTGTGGTACCCCTGGTCAACGAAGACCGAACGGGCGACGGCCATAAGTTGCTCCCGACGTTGCGATTTAGGCAAGCGCGACGTCCGCGAAACAGACTCCTCAACCCATGCCGCTGCAACCATGTGGTCAGTCTACTTTGCATTGGGAATTAATTGTGGTGTACTCTTTATGTATGCTCGCTCCCAGTTCCCCACGCATTGAGGCCCGGCACGCATACCCGCGCAATATCGAGTTTCTCTCCAAGCGAACTATTTCCTATCGAAGCACAGCAACGTCAGGCTTTGCCCCTGACCGAGTGGGTGTTTTTCTCCACGGCCTTGGTGGCTCCTCGCTTAACTGGACGGATTTGATGCTGGCTCTCGAGCAGCAACTAACTGGATTCGCGATTGATCTTCCCGGGTTCGGTATGTCACCACCCCCGCGTGATGGTGATTACACGCCATCTGGCCATGCGCGGGCCATCGCGGAGTTCATCGTGGATAAGGATCTTGGGCCTGTTGATCTTTTCGGCAACTCACTCGGTGGTGCGGTCGCGCTGCAATTGGCTGTTCGCAAACCTGAACTGGTGCGTTCACTGACCCTGATTTCACCGGCGTTTCCAAGTCTTTATGCGACAAAGGGCAATGTCCATCTGCCAGCAATCTCTCTCCCCGGAGTTGGAGAGAGATTGATCCCAAGATTTCTTCAGATGCCCGCGGAAGTTCGCGTTCAGGCGACAGTCGATGGTTGCACCGCCCGACCTGATCAGTTTTCACGAGTCCGAATGGCTGAAGCGGTGGAGGAATTAAGAGAACGAGATCATCTCACCTACAACAGTGATGCTTTCCTTCGATCACTTCGTGGTCTGTTCAAAACGAATACCGATCTGGTCGGTCCCAACCGTCCGTGGAAGCTCGCCGAGCGAGTCACAGCTCCCACTCTGGGAATTTACGGTCGTGAAGACGTATTGGTCAGTGCCAAGAACGCACATCGATTCACGAAGCACTTTCCTAATGCACACGTCGTGGTTCTGCCGGACACGGGTCACATGGCTCAGTCAGAGCAACCCGAATTCGTCAAGGCCGCATGGGATCGTTTCCTGCTGTGATTGAGTTATCCACAGTGTAAAAATCACCACTTCATTTAGTGCCCTGATTCGACTTACCCTGATTGCTCGCCCCCAAAGGGGCAAACTGAAGGGGCAAACATGGAATCAGGACGCATTGATTCACACATCATTGAGTCGCGGGTTCGCGAGCAGATTCGGATCCTTGATCTTGATCCGGTGATTGATAGCGCTCAGGTTCTTCACTTGATCCAGGAAAGTGTCTCTGATCTATTCGCGGGTGGATCAATAATCGACGTCCCCGCATTAGTAATTGAAATACATCATCAAATTTCCGGTTATGGCCCGCTGCAAAAGTTTTTTGATGACCCAACGGTTGAAGAAATCTGGATCAATGAACCTAGTCGAGTCTTTATCGCTCGCGGTGGCCGCAGTGAACTAACCGGAGTCATTCTGGTTCCGGAGCAGGTACGTGAACTTGTTGAACGAATGCTTCGAACTTCGGGGCGCCGCCTTGATCTGTCTCAACCTTTCGTTGACGCGGTCCTCTCTGACGGCAGTCGGTTGCATGTTGTGATCCCTGAGATAACCCAAAAACATTGGTCGGTCAATATTCGGCGATTCATCGTTCGCCCTAAAACTATTTTTGACCTGGTAAGTCTGGGAACGCTGAACCAGCAAGCCGCCACTTTTCTCGACGCTGCTGTTAAATGCGGCCTCAACATTGTGGTGGCCGGTGGCACACAGGCGGGTAAAACCACATTGCTCAATGCGCTCCTTGGTTGCGTTCCACACCATGAACGCGTGATTAGTTGCGAAGAAGTTTTCGAAATTCACATTGACCACCCAGACTGGATCGCCATGCAAACGCGTGATGCCAGTTTGGAGGGAACCGGTGAAATCCCACTGCGCAGGCTCGTTCGTGAAGCACTTCGAATGCGACCCACTCGCTTGATTGTCGGTGAAGTTCGCCAAGGCGAGTCCCTTGACCTACTCATCGCCATGAACTCGGGTATGCCTTCACTGTCAACATTGCACGCAAACAGCGCCCGTGAAGCGGTCACCAAACTTTGCACACTCCCGTTGCTTGCGGGCGCGAATATTCCCGGTGACTTTGTTGTACCAACCGTCGCGGGGGCGGTTGATTTAGTGATTCACGCCGCTACTGATCCCAGCGGGCAAAGGCGTATCACTGAAATTTCGGGTCTCACCGGTCGTGTTGAAAACAATATTGTGGAAATGAGCACGATTTTCAAAGACGAAGGGGCTGGCCTAGCGCGAAAGGGTGGTTACCCACCGCACCCAGAAAGATTTGTTGCCCACGGATTTGATTTGACCAGCATCTTGTATGCGCAGAAGCCACTTCAAGGTGTTGCCTGATGGGCGCCGTGCTTGGACTGACCGTAGGAATCGGCGTGTTACTCATATTCCTGTCGTTCAGCGGGAACCGACCGGTGCGGGTGCGCAAAGAAAGTTACGCGGGAACATTGGTCAAAGCTGCAGGGTTACCCAATGTGACCGCGGGAACCGTTTACACAACGATGGGAATTGCAGCGTTGGTCACAGGTTCAATTGCCCTCATCATCACGTCAATACCGATGGTTGCCTTAATGGCCGCTGTAGGAGCAACCTTCATACCGATCTTCAGCCTCAAGCGCCGGGTAAAAATCAGGTCAAGGGCTTTGCGCACAAGCTGGCCCGACGCGGTTGATTCACTAGCTTCCTCGGTGCGGGCCGGAATGTCCCTGCCGGAAGCGGTAGCCGATTTGGCGATAAATGGACCCGCGTCGCTGAGATATGCATTCGTGCACTTCTGCGATTACTACCGCTCAACGGGTTCATTTGGTCAAGCCCTGAATGCTTTGCAGGAACGGCTAGGCGACCCTGTTGCTGATCGAGTTGTTTCCGCGTTGCGCATTGCCTATGAAGTGGGTGGAACAGACCTTGGGCAGGTGTTGCGCACGCTGAGTGCTCTTCTGCGCAGTGATGCAATCACGCGCGGCGACATTGAAGCGAGACAAAGCTGGACGATCTCTGCTGCTCGCATGTCGATCGCTGCCCCGTGGCTTACCTTGGCCATGTTGTGTACGAGACCCGATGCGGTTGCAGCATTTCGAACCGGAATGGGCGCGATAGTTCTCTTTGGCGCCGCCGCAGTTTCATTTATTGCTTATCGAATCATGCTGCGCATTGGTGCGTTACCCAAGCAATCGCGAGTTGTCTTTGAGGTACCAGCATGAGTGCCTCAATCATCGGCTCACTCCTTGGTCTCATGGCGGCAAGTGGTTTTCTCATTGCAATCACCCGGTACCGCTCATTAACCCCAATGACTATTTCGGCGCGAGTGATCCGAGCAACCCATGGCAGTGTTCCGCAACTCAATGTGCTCATGCCCACTGAAAGTAAGTCGGGAGCATTAGCGTCTTTACGGGTTTTAATCAGTCCCAATTCAGAGTGGCTTTCCCGATTTGGCAACGCTGAAAAATTGATGGATAGATTACGCAAGGCCGGGAAAACCACGGGAGAGCGCAATGCGGATCTGGCGCGCTTTCGCTGGGAACAAATCTCCTGGGCGGCAATGGGCTTAGTCGCAGGCATTGTGATCGGCATGTGGTCAATCTCCCGAGGATCGAATCCAATAACCATTGGGTTAACCGCAACTATCGGAATCGGAATCGGTTTCCTGGTGCATGATCGACATATATCGGGACTCGGGAACAAGCGGGTACAGCGAATTGATGCTCAATTTCCTGACCTCGCCGAACTGCTCGCATTCTCCGTGACAGCGGGGGAGACATCCCTGGCTGCGTTGACGCGGATTGCGCACCTAGGTAGTGGTGATCTGGCACACGAACTGCAAACGTGTGTGGCAGAAATTAAAGCGGGGAGCTCCTTCACTGACGCACTTCAAGCCATGTCTGATCGAACAGGATCTCGCTGCGTGGAACGGTTTGTCTCAGGCTTAGTGATCGCAATTGAACGTGGTACGCCATTGAGTGGGGTGCTTCGCGCTCAGGCGGCTGATACGCGGAATGAACAACGACAACACTTAATTGAGTTGGCTGGAAAGAAAGACGTTGTCATGTTGGTCCCCGTCGTGTTTTTCATCCTGCCCACCGTGATTGTGATCGCTCTATTTCCGGCAATGCGTGGACTCGAAGTTCTTGTTCCCTAAAAATCAATGACAACACAACGAAAGGTGCGAAATGAAAATCGAACTGTTACTGGGCAAACTGTTTACTAAATTGGCACATGACCGTGGAGATGTCCCAGGCTGGGTACTCGTCGCCGTCATGACTGCAGGACTCGTTACGGCAATCTGGCTGATCGCTGATGATCAACTCACGGGAATCCTGGACCGAGCGATCTCGAGTGTCTCCGCTTAACTTTCATGATCGATTCACTTCTGATCGCGGAAATGCAAGTGTTGAATTTGCCCTCGTTGCTCCTTTACTCATGTTGGTGGCGCTTGCTGTATTGCAATTGATGTTGGCAATTCACGTAAGGACGGTGATTACGAGTGCCGCGATTGAGGGTGCACGCGTCGCAGCATTGGTGGATGGTGATTTGGCTCGGGCGGAGTCACGCACCAGATCCATCTTGGAAAGCAATATCGCAGGAACAGCCGTGCAAAGCATAAGAGCTTCTCGAGTCACCGCAGGAGCAAATGACATGTTCGCTGTAGTCGTGGAAACGGAACTGCCACTACTGGGTTTTTATGGACCAACATCGATGAAACTCACGGGTCATGCGCTCGCTGAGTGAGTCTGATCGGGGGAGCGCCTCGATTGAATTCATCGTGGTGGGTGTCGCAATCATTTTGCCACTGATTTACATAGCTATCACCGTGTTGACCCTTAACGCTGCCCAATTCGCATCTCACCAAGCTGCGAGGGAAGGTGTAAGAGCATTTGTTACCAGCGCCAGCAACGCATTGGGAAATCAAAGAGCAAGCATTGCGGCCAATCAGGCATTCGCTGACTACGGACTCAGCGAATCAGATCCAGAGATTGCAATCACCTGCGATCACATCTCCTGTCTCACTCCGGGTGGGAGCGTTTCACTAGAAGTCACGACCCAGGTTCCTTTGCCATTTGTGCCCCGCTGGGGTTCAACAGATCCACTCACCTTGCCCGTCACCGCCAAAGCCACTCTTCTCGTTGATCAATACCGTGAAGCAGGATCTTCGTGAAAGGCGAAGATGGCAGCATCATGTTGCTGGGAATTGGAATGATCGGTGTGTGTCTACTAGCGCTCGCAGTAATAACAGACAGCGCCAGCGCTTTTATTCAACAACGCGAACTGCAATCAATCGCCGACTCGATCGCACTCGCGGGGGCTCAGGGGATCGACATTGAGCAGTACTACCGAACTGGGGCGGGTGAAGCCACAAGACTCAACTCGGCTCAGGTACTCGACATTGCTAAAACCCATGCGGTCGCCATGACGGCTGATTCAGAAGTCGCCCTCACAAATATTGAAATCGAGCCCGACGGCACGTCCGTGCTGGTCACCCTTAATGCACCCTTGCGCCTCACGTTCTTTGACTCTTTGCCTTTTGATCCCGTCACGGCCAGCGCCTCGGCGAGGTTGGATTACGCCCCATAAGGCTCACGCTGGCGCTTAACTCGTAAAGTTGGGTCGTGCCATCACTTGAGGTTCAGGAACGCCTGAACGAGTTAGCAACCAAAGTGAGCAGCATTGGCACGGTGCTCGACGTGCCCCGCATGCTGGAAAAAATCACCGAATTAGAGGCTGAGGCATCCGTCCCTAATTTGTGGGATGACCAAGCGAACGCCCAGAGAGTGACCTCGAAGTTGTCCACAATTCAAGGTGAGTTGCGCAAGTTTGAAACGGTGCAGGGAAGAAACGCGGATCTCCCGGTGCTTTTTGAGTTAGCCGAAGACGCCGGCGACCAGGAGTCCATCGACGAAGCAATGAAAGAACTTAAAGCCTTAGAAGCGGTCGTGAGTGAACTTGAAATTCGCACACTTCTCTCAGGTGAATATGACGAGCGTGAAGCACTGATCACCATTCGATCCGGTGCAGGTGGGGTTGACGCAGCGGACTGGGCCGAAATGCTGCTTCGCATGTATACCCGGTACTGCGAGCGTCACGGCTGGACCTATGAGGTCTATGACACCTCATACGCTGAAGAAGCCGGGATCAAGTCCGCCACTTTTGCCGTCAAAGCGCCATACGCCTACGGAACACTTTCGGTTGAACAAGGAACCCACCGGCTGGTGCGCATCTCACCATTTGACAATCAAAGCAGGCGACAAACTTCATTCGCTGACGTTGAAGTAATCCCGGTTCTGGAACAGGCCGAAAGTGTTGATATCCCCGACGATGATTTGCGCGTTGATGTGTACCGGTCAAGTGGCCCGGGCGGGCAAGGTGTCAACACAACCGACTCAGCCGTGCGACTCACCCATATTCCCACCGGAATAGTGGTGTCCTGTCAGAATGAACGTTCGCAAATTCAGAACAAGGCAACAGCCATGGTCGTACTTCAAGCAAAGCTTCTCGCCAACCAGCGGCAGGCTGAGCGGGCCAAAATGGACGCACTCAAAGATGACTCCGGTGGCTCATGGGGCAACCAGATGCGCTCATACGTCCTTCACCCTTATCAAATGGTGAAGGATCTGCGCACCAATGAGGAAACGGGTAACACCGGAGCGGTCCTGGACGGGGAAATTGATGAGCTGGTTCAGGCTGGAATTAGGTGGAGAAAGACCAATTCGGCCACGCCGTAATCACTCATTTAGGCCTGATCCGCTTAGACTGCCAATCAGTAACCTGAAGCCTTCCCGACTGAAACGGAGTACCGCGCGGTGATCCTGTTCGATACCGTAACCAAGCTCTACCCGAATCAAACCCGACCAGCATTAGAAGAAGCCTCCCTTGAAATCGAAAAAGGCGAGTTCGTTTTCCTGGTAGGACCCTCCGGTTCCGGGAAATCCACTTTCCTTCGATTAGTTCTCCGTGAAGAGCGACCCACCGCTGGAAATGTTTGGGTATTGGGCAAGGACCTGAGCCGGCTTTCGAACTGGAAAATACCCACACTTCGCCGGGAGATCGGAACCGTCTTCCAAGACTTCCGTTTGCTGCCCAATAAGAGTGTGTTCGAGAATGTGGCGTTCGCCCTTGAAGTGATCGGTAAGCCAAAAGCCCTTATCAATAAAGTTGTCCCTGAAGTGTTGGAAGTTGTCGGTCTGGAAGGCAAAGAGGAGCGCCGCCCCGATGAACTCTCCGGTGGCGAGCAGCAGCGGGTGGCAATTGCTCGGGCATTTGTTAACCGGCCAAAGTTACTCATCGCCGACGAACCAACCGGAAACCTTGACCCAGGAACCTCAGTGGGGATCATGAAACTCCTTGATCGAATCAACAGATTGGGAACAACGGTTGTCATGTCAACCCATGATGCCCAGATCGTTGACCAGATGCGCCGCCGTGTTGTTGAACTTGAAAACGGTCACGTGGTGCGAGATCAGTCCCGCGGTGTTTACGGATACGCCCGCTGATGCGCGCACAATTTGTCGCCAGTGAAGTTGGGAACGGACTTCGTCGAAATTTAACGATGACCCTTGCAGTCATCATCACTGTTGCAGTTTCGCTCACCCTGTTCGGTGTGAGCTTGCTGGTACGCGCGCAGGTCGACACCATGAAAGATTTTTGGTACGACAAAGTTGAAGTCTCCATCTTCTTGTGTGCCAAAGGCAGTGACACACCATCATGTGCTGGTGGCGCAGTTACTCCTGCGCAACGCGATCAAATCGAAGCAGACCTTGAATCATTACGACCACTCGTTCAAGACATCTACTACGAATCGCAAGCAGAGGCCTATACCCGCTTCCAGGAACAGTTCGCTAACTCACCAATTGTTGACAGTGTCAATGAAAGTGCATTACCTGAATCTTTCCGAGTCAAACTGGCTGATCCCACTCAGTACGACGTTGTTGCTTCTGCATTCTCCGGTAGGCCTGGCATTGAGCAGGTCAATGATCAGCGGCAGGTGCTCGACAAATTCTTCCGGCTACTGGGAGGCCTTCAAGCGATTGCGCTAATCATCGCGGTCGTCATGTTGATCGTTACGGTGCTGCTGGTTGTCAACACAATGCGAGTTGCGGCCTTCAGCAGGCGTCGTGAAACCGGCATCATGCGACTTGTTGGCGCCAGCAACCTTTATATTCAATTACCGTTCCTGCTTGAGGCTGCGGTTTCGGCCGGAATCGGCGCGATCCTTGCTGTTGGCGGCCTGATTTTGGCTAAGGGGATCGTGATTGACCAGATCCTGGCCCCGTCATTCCAATTCACCGCATTCGTTGGCTGGGACGCCGTATTGGGAATTGCACCCATTCTGATCCTGGTCGGAATTGGGCTTTCGGGCATTGCCGCCTTCCTGACCCTCAGGAAGTACTTGAGGGTTTAGTCCTCAAACACACCATCCCAACTGCCCAAGATCGTTCAATCCGAGGTTTATCCTTTTGGGGTGGTCCCCTCCCGCAACGGCATTGCCGTGCCCTTCGCAGCCATTTTCATGGCCGGTTTCGTGCTGGCCAGTTCGGCTTTGGTGGCGCCCACGCAGGCAGCCGACCTCGATGAAATCAAAAACGATCAGCGTCAAGTTGAATTAGGTTTGGCACTGACGAATCAGGCGCTGGGGAAAGCGAACACGAAATTACAGAGAGCGCTCAGCGCCGCAGCGACCACTCAACGATCATTAGAAAAAGCCCAGTCGGAAAAGGAATCAGCACAGCAAGTATCCGATCGGGCAAAAGCTGTAGCCGAGGTCGCGCGAGTTGAATCCGAATATGCAGAAAGTGCACTGATTCTGGGGACCCGGGCACTCAAGCGTTTGAACCGACAATTGGAAAAACAACGCGGTGACATGGAAGACATGGCGCGGGCCATTTACCAGCAGGGCCCCCTCAGCGAAGTCAGTATTCTCATGTCCGCTCAGGATCCGGCGGACTTTACGGCGCGCATGGTTGCTGTCAACTATGTCAGCCGTGAACAGCAAGGTATGGAGACCACAATTCTTGCTTCCAGCGCCGACGCCATGCGGCAAGAAGTTAAGTTGACCGCACTTACTGAGAAAGCTTCAGCAACTCGATCAAAGGCAGAACGCGAACAGGCTAAAGCCCTCAAGGCACTTGAGTCAGCGGTGGAAAAACAACGTACTGTACTTCAGGTTCGCAAGGAGATGCGGCAAGCGGTTAAAGCTGCCAAAGTTTTTAAAGTGAAAATCAAGAATCGTTTTGAACGTCTCAAACGTGAGCAGCGCAACCTCGAAGTAGCAGCGAAGAAAGCCGCCGCGCAGGCAGCGGCAACCCAATCGAGTCAGTCGCCAAGCGGGTCTCTCACCTGGCCACTTCCCGGTCACTCAAAAGGTGGAGACGTAGGACCGCGCATCCATCCGATACATGGAGAAAGTTCCTGCCATACGGGGATTGATATTGGTGCGCCTTCGGGTACCAGCGTTATCTCAGCTGATGCCGGGTCTGTTGCTTCGATCACGCGGGGTGGCCCTTATGGCAATGCCGTATTAGTCGCGCATGGCGGTGGCCTCACAACTTTCTATGCACACCTTTCCTCGGTGAGCGTCAACGTTGGCGACGCCCTCAGCGCCGGCCAAGAAGTCGGTAAGGTCGGCTCAACCGGCTGGTCCACGGGTCCACATCTGCATTTTGAAACCCGCCTTGATGGAACGGCGTATGATCCCATGGGTTGGTTCGGGCAATCAAAACGAACGGTGCCCTGCTAAGGCCCCTAGTAAGCCAACGTTAAGCATCAGAATGTGAATTGAAGGAGGGAAGTCTGTGGGAACATTTACCGGCACTGATTTCACTGCAGATCCTCACCCTCGGCAACTGTCCAAACGGGGATGGAGCCTAATCGGGGTTACGGCACTAATTTTTGTCGTGATTTATTGGCTAGTCGTTTCCTTCTACTCCTCTGAGGGTGCGAGTAGTTTTGAGAGTGCGACAAGCACCAATACGTCTGGCATAGACATTAATTTTGAACCGATAGGTCTTAACCCCGAGACCAGCAATGCAAGCTTTCGCATGGCAATGCGTTCAAGCGATGCCCGTATTTCAGACTCAAGTGGGCGGGCTGTCGACAATATTCGCGTCACGGTGAGTGGACCGGATGGTAGTCAAGAAATTCGAATTCCGCAGGGCACAGCTTTCGGTAGGGCCGAGATCGTGTTGGGTGTCTCCGGCGAACCAGCACAATATCCGCTGGACTCTTATAGCGGCAGCTATTTCGTTGATGCAGATTTTTATGATCGACAATCGGGTGGAGCCAATGAAACTAAAGGTGAGATCCCGATCAATATCGAGTCAAGTGGTGCAATAAATGGCTGGGATAGTTCACTAAATGTTGTGGGCACGGCAACCCCGTCCTTGATCCTTGGCGCCGAATTTAGTCGTGCATTTTCAACTAAATTGTTCGCACTAGTACTTCTCGCGCTCGCCACAATCGTTTCGTTAATCGCGCTGTTCATCTCAATCCTTGTACTCTCAAATCGCCGTAAAGTTGAGTCCGCATTACTCGCGTGGACGGGCAGCCTGCTGTTCGCTCTACCAATTTTGCGTTCCTATCTTCCGGGCGCCCCACCAATTGGCGCTGCTATTGACATCTATGTATTCCTATGGACTGTAGTAATGGCCTTCATTGCAGTTTTCTTCATCGCTATTTCCTGGGTCGGGCAGCGTGGCGCAGAGTTGGAAGCCGTCCATATCCAAGATGAGGCACCCACGAATGCCACGTGAAACGGGTAAGAAACTCATTGCCCAAAACAAGAAGGCGCGGTACGACTATTCAATTGAAGACGTCTACGAAGCAGGGATTGTTCTGACCGGAACTGAAGTCAAGTCACTGCGACTAGGTCGCGCCAGTTTGATTGACGGGTTCGCCCAGTATGAGAATGGCGGAATTTGGCTACGCCAGATTCACATTCCCGAGTACTCAATGGGAACGTGGACTAACCACGAACCACGCCGTGCCCGCAAACTTCTTCTGAAAAAAGATGAGATTAAGCGGATCGAGCAAGCCACCAAGGACACCGGTGTCACCCTCGTTCCACTCTCACTCTATTTCAAAGATGGCTACGCCAAAGTCGAAATCGCGGTAGCTCGCGGGCGCAAGAGTTATGACAAGCGTCAAGCTATTGCTGAGCGTGACTCCAAGCGGGAAACCCAGCGATTAGTGGGAAGACGTGCCAAGGGGGTAGAATGAAGGCACAAATCAATAGGGGATGAAAGGTTTCGACGTTCAGTCGTTTAACCGGAGAAGCGTGTCGAGAATTTAAGGTGATCTCGTTAAACACCCTTGAAAACAAATAACTGCCAAAACTAAGCAGTCTGCTGACGCTTACGCACTCGCTGCGTAATCGATAAATCAGCCGTCAGCCCAATGTGTCCTCGAATTGGGGTCTGACGTCGCTAGGGGACTCACCAATCGTCTCGGTTACGGAGACGGGCGGAAAACCAAACAGTAACTGGGCTGCCACCGTAAAGTGCTGCACGTAGTGCGGGGGCCGAGAAAGCGATAGCGCAGCTACACACGTAGAAGGACGGAAAAATCCTGCACGGACCCGGGTTCGATTCCCGGCATCTCCACCACGGCTTGATAACCATTGCGGTTGTTGAGTGAGCACCATTGCCCGCCAGCGGAGCCTTTTGATCTCTGTTTGGTGGGCTGGTGTGTTTTTGCGAATGCTTTTGTCGCAGATCTGGATGGCGGAGCACACGTGTGGTCGTGTGCACTTACTTCCGGACACGCTAAATACCCGCTTGGGCACAGTTGTGCCGGCGGGGTAGGGATCGATCCGGGACATAAGATGGCTTGCGATTCTTCCGCACGGCCCACTGCCACTAGTTGCGGTCTCTGCTAGGGCTGGCACCGTGGCTCTTGAGAGTATGTGAATAAGCACATACCGTTGGGAACGGGAGTTGAGATGAGCAGGAACTATTCGGACTATGCGGCTCGCCGAAAGGCTCAACTGTCTCCTGAAGGCCGCACGGCATCCAGAGTGCTCAACGGCACACTCGCGGTTGGCCGGATAATCGCTGATGCGCGCAGATCCCGCAACTACACCCAAGAGATGCTGGCGGACTTGTCAGGAGTGACTCAGGCGGACATCAGCCGAATAGAGCGCGGACTGTTGGCCCCCACAGCACCCACCATCATGCGGTTGGTTGAAGCGCTCAACGGCGAGTTGCGTATTGACCTCAAGGACCTGGTCTCCAGTTGATTGCGTTGATGGGTGGAGCGGGTTCTTTGGGTGACTGCGTTGGTGGCGTCTAACGAAACGTTGAAACTTTGCGCCTGACACGTTGAACGGCTGTAGCAGAGTCCGGGACACTCTCATGGAAAAGCAATGGTTATCAACCCACCACCCACCCAGCTCTTTTGCCAAGCAAAATTTACGGGGAATCTTTAACGGATTGGACTTCCTTTGACCATTTTTTCTGAGGGCGAATCCTTACTTTCGGCCAATAAAAGACTTTTCCGAGGGACAGACCCACGAAAATAATTGTGTTAAGAGACACAAACGCGGTGAGTATGAGAAACCAAGGCTGCGTTAACAGTTCAGGCTTGAACAGTATTCCCGCCGCGACTTGCTGACCAATAGGAATCATGATCGATCCTCTCCTGCAGGGGAGGGAAGGTGACCCCACTTCTGGTTCTTCCTGCGTACCAGATCAATAAGGGAGGAAATAAAATTGCATTGCAGGAAAAAACTATATGCAACTTCGATAACTAATGGTGCGGCAACAAGTCGTGCTGACCAACCACCGGCCCATACGGTTCCAACGCGATCGATGATGAATATCGCGGTAATCACCAGTCAAAATGTGTACAGATAGATGTGGTCCATGGCCAGGCTTGCAACAATTAAGAAAAAATAGGCCGTGAATAATGCCACTACGCCGTATGCGATACCCATTTGCTGACCCCAGTACCGAGCGGTGGCAGTGGTCACCCCGTATTCAGCCAGATTGTCCAGGGCGCCCCGTTGCCACCGTTTACGTTGGGTCCAAAGTGCGCTCCAAGTTGGCATGAGTTCTGTTTCGACGGTGCATTCCTGCGGCGAAATCATCCCGAATCCCAGTGACTTTAAGGCGATGGTCAACTCGTTATCTTCGGTAATAGATGCGGTGTCATAAACCTCACCCTTATTGCCGGGGATCAAACTACCCCGGGCCTATGCGACATCGAGTAGAGCTTCAGCGCGAAAAACAGACGCAGTTCCTGTCAAGACAAACACCCGGCCACGCCGATGCTTGATCTGAAGTTGGTACCGGAAATATTCATTTCGTTGTAATTGCCCGATCAGGCCGTGACCGGGTTCCCCATAAAATAAGCCACCGATCGCATAAATTTCATCATGCCCGGCAAGGTAGCGCTCAGCCACATCAAGAAATTGTGGGCTAAGCGAAGTGTCCGCATCTAAAACTTAGTAAAGATCACTGTTTGTTGCATCCTGGCGTAATTGAGAAAAAGCCTGATTAAGTGCGCCGGCTTTCCTATCCGCGTTGTTAACCGTTTCAATTACTTCTGCACCCAAAGATCGAGCCACAGCGGCCGTCTCATCCGTACAGTTATCAGCAACAACGATTATTCGATCAGGGGGCCGCGTCTGTTGCATCAAGGCTGGAAGTGTTACCGGAAGGTTGTCAGCCTCATTGTGGGCTGGAACAACAGCGATGATGGTCGTGGAATGTAGTGGGTCCTGTCGAAGGTATGCATTTATCTCCAAATACTCTGGATGGAGTAACCGCAAATTGCTCAGCATTTCCAGAATAACGGAACCGATCCCAACCAAAATGATTCCTATGATGCTGATTGCAAGAAAATCAATTGGTGGTGTTCCCGTCACCACGGCGATGGAAAATCCTGGGAGACGGAAAACAAGTGGTTCGTTATTGAATGGGTCACCATCGAAATACTTGGCAGCAACAGCATCGATCGTGGTCAGCAAAAGCGTCACGAAAATTATGATGAGAACGATTGAGCGACCTACCGCTGCACCTTTTCTCATGACGCTAAAACCCACTTTGCTTTAGAACTCGCTCGGCAACTGATCCTTGGGTCTGTGTTCTTCGGTCAGCCGGTATTTCGTGGATGTTATCCCAGTTAGTTCTTTCCCGTTGTGGAGCGGCGCTTGGGGATTTCACTGGGAAACAGTGGGCCTTTCCAAAACGTGAAATAACCTGAAATATTGCTGGCCGCTCCTCTTGGATCGGTGTTATTCCGAACGGAACACAATCGCAAACAACGAAATCAAGGCTGACTCAAGGCATCGCATCAATCCCCGGCATCTCCACACAAGGGATAGCACGTGATCTAGACCAATTCATATAAATGATAATCCTTGCCACAGAGGCACCTGTGGGGGTAGAATTCATGAAAACGAGAAGGAGGGTTTATGGCGAGACCACGGCTGGAGGCAGAGGTGCTGTTGTCAGTATTGCCGGCGGCCTTCACCCGCCACCAGGCGCTGGCCGCTGGGATGTCTGCAGCCCTGCTTGAGCGACTCACCGCTGAAGAAACGTTGGAGCGCTTTGCGCACGGCCTGTATGTCAATCAGCGAGATGCACTCATCGACTTAGACCTCGCGCAGGCCCGTTTGCGTTCACCCCTTGCCACAATGTGCCTGACTTCTGCGTTAGCTCGTCACGGATTAGTTGATGAGATTCCAGCTCGACACGATTTGGCCGTACCGCGCGGTGCACACCTGCCCACGTTGAGCGCTGGTGTGTGGTGGCACAAGTACGACCCCGCAACATTTGAAATTGGGCGTCAGCAGGAATACCTAGGCCGAGGCCTGAACATCGGTATCTATAGCGCCGAACGTTCGATCGTGGATGCATTCAACCCGCGACTTGGGCTGCCGCGCGAACAGGCCATCGAGGCGCTGCGAGCATGGCTACACCTCAAGGGCTCCCAACCTTCTTCGCTGCTAGGCATCGCCACGCACTGGCCGCACGCACGATCCCGGCTGGTCAGTGTCTTGCAGGTACTGCTGTGAAAGTGAGCCGTAGCCAACCCGGAGGCGAGCAGTACCTCGCCCTGCAGGCACTTGCCCGCCAAACCGGCCAAGGATTCGAACAACTGTCGGTGCTATACGCGCTAGAAGGATTCTTGCGCAGGCTTGCCTCATCTGATGATCGCGAATCCTTTGTACTCAAAGGTGGAGTACTGCTCGCGGCATTTGATGCCCGCAGACCTACTCGAGATGCAGACTTTCTCGCACTCGACCTCAACAACGACCGCATGATCATCGAAACCAAAATCGCAAGCATCGCCAACATCGACGCATCTGATGGCCTTGTCTTGGATATCAGTTCAGTTTCATCACAGGTCATTCGAGACGAAGACGAGTACGCCGGAATTCGAGTCAAACTCACGTATGTCCTTGCGACCATGCAGTTGCGGGTGGGAATTGACATCAATGTCGGCGATCCGGTCTACCCAGCACCGCGGCTCACCACCGTGCCGGGCCTACTCACCAGCGAAGTCACCGTGTTGGGTTACCCGATGGCAGCAGTGGTCGCGGAAAAGGCCGTCACGGCGATGCAGCGTGGTGTTGCTAATACTCGCTGGCGCGATTGGGCTGACATCTTGACCCTAGCAAGACGGTACTCATTCGCCTCGCACGAATTGGCCCAAGCAATCACTTCGGTCGCCGATCACCGAGGAGCCGAAATCACCTCGGTAGCGGCGCTCCTGCCAAGCTACCCGGAAATAGCGCAGGGGAAATGGTCAGCATGGCAACGCCGCCCAGATGTGATCGATGGTCTTCCCGAGTCTTTCACGCACGTGCTCATCGAAGTTTCCCAGTTCATAGATCCAGTCATTGATGGCGGGGCTCCAGATGCCGCATGGAATCCGATCGAAGCCGAATGGGAAACACGACAGGCATAAAGATGATGTCAAAAGTCAGCGATGGAGTGCAAGCACGTGTTGTAATGTGTTGATTGAGCCCGACAATCCGTTACGAAAATGAGTATTAATGGATTCCTGGCATCTCCACCACACCATTTGGACGAATGGCAATGTCAGGCAGTTTTGAGTAGGCCAGCGCCCTGCGAAACACGCTCATAATGCTGCATCAAATCGATCGTGAGTTTTTCCCAACTGCGTCCAGCTACTTGGTGCAGACCATTGCGGATAATTCGATTACGTAATTCGGGTTCAGAAAGAATCCGCTGCACTTGGCGCTCCATGTCGTGTTGGTTACCGGGCTGATAAAACAAGCCGGTCTGCTCGTGTTCGATGAGATCCCGCGGACCACCAATGAAGGGGGCAACCACCGGCACACCCGAGGCCATGCCTTCTTGGATGACTTGGCAAAAAGTTTCTAATTCACCGGCGGCAACCAGCACATCTAAGCTTGCGATCGCAGTTGCGAGTTCTTCATCATGCAATCTGCCGGTGAAGAGGGCATCAGGCATAGTGCGCATCAGATCCAGGCGATCGGGACCGTCACCAACAACGACGACTTTGAGATCCTTGTGACGAGATAAATTGGTAAGGATTTTAATGTTCTTTTCTGGAGCAAGTCTTCCAACAAAACCAACGAGGGGCTTGCCCGGTGCGTAATTTGAGCGCAGCAGTTCAGAGCGCAGGGTAGGTGAAAACTTCTCTTGATCCACGCCGCGCCCCCAAAGCTCAATGGCTCGAACGCCAATTGACTCCAAGTACTCACGCGATGATTGCGAAGGTGCCAAGTTAAGGGTTGCTTGCTTATGAATGCCTCGAATAATGCTGTCGGCTAAGAACGAAACGGTACCGAGTTTGTAGTGATCTGCATACCCAGAAATATGAGTCTGAAATACGGCGACACTGGGAATGTCAAGATTGTGCGCAGCATGCAGAACTTGCCTACCCAAAACCATGGGCGAGGCCAGGTGCGCAACCGTTGGTTGAAAATCCCAGAGTACTTTTTCTAAGCCATGAATCGATGGGAAAGCGATATCGACATCGTGAACCCCCGGGATTTCAAAAGATCTCACACGATGAACGGGCGTACCTTCAAAATGGTCTTTTGCATAACTATCGGGGGCAATGATGAGTGCTGGAATGTCATGCTTTGCAAGCTGTCGTGCTACTTGAGTAACGGAATTGGCGACGCCATTTGTGCGAGGGAGAAAGGATTCAGCTGAGATCACAACTCGCATGATTCTATTCAAACACTTCTGGATTACCGAAATGGCCCACGGGATTCAAAGTGTCTGAGAACGAAAGGTAAACACTTGGAGTCGTTGTCATTTGATGTAATGCGGTTTACGACTGAAAGAAAATGGTCAAACTTACGACCATGGAGACTATGCCGCTCGATGAAGTAAAGGCGCACCTGTCCGAGGTGGTAAGTCGCGTTAACGGGCAACACGAACGAGTCACGGTCACCGTGCACGGCCAGTCATCGGTGGTGATTCTCTCTCCGGATGACCTCGAACGACTTGAAGAAACCATCGCAGTGCTTGCCGACGAAACACTCATCCGAAACCTCACCGGTTCTGAAGGTGACCTAGCGGCCGGTCGCGTCGAAGATGCTGATTCGCTCGCGACTGCAATGCGTGCGCGTAAATAAGTCGCCTGAAGGTTCGAGGTACGAATTCGCCATCACGGCTACTGCGCGCTGACAATTGGCAGAGAGCCCTTCTGCATCGATTGCATTCGCCGCAAATGAATTTATCGTCGGCCCACTATTGGAGAATCCGTAACGCATGGGCAAACAACTCATTGCGCCACTTGATGACCGACACAGTGCCAAACGCGGTACCTATCGAGTGATTTACCGCATTGTTGAACAGCAAATGACGGTCACTGTTCTAGCAGTCAGCGCAAGGTCAGATGCTTACCGCACACCCTGAACGCCAAGCCAGAACCACACTCGCGGGTGCCACCGCTAGGCTCAACGAGACCAACTGCGCACGAGCGAAAGCCGCACGAGTCTGTAACCGCCCACACAGCAAGGAACTTATGCGACTTGCTCAAGGCTGAGATGATTCGCGAAGCTGCGCAGAACACTGAGTGGCGCGTCAAGGAATGAGGATCGATCCAACCTCAGTTAAAGCCTGCTTTATTAGCCGCCACTCTTGCGTCGGAATTCGCGTTTGCCACCTGAGCGACTGGAGCTGTCTTTTACTGGGCCACCTGCTGAATCGGGATTTGATCCAGCGTGACCGGGCTTGTTTTTCTTTGCCTCAAGCGCAGCCTTAAACTTGGCGCGCTGTTCGTCGTCTTCCGTTGGGGAGTTTTTGCTGCTTTTGGACATGCCCCCAGTCTCTCACCTACTTGTTTGGGTATGGAGTCGCCTCGCTGGGGTGATTGAAAAGGTAGGCTCCAACTATGTTGTCAGTGTTCCTACCCAGTGAACTGCAGCTTGATTTATCAGACCATCCGGTGGACCCCGCGCATGTGGGTTTTTATGTTCCTGAATACATGGGTCCGCGCGAAAGCCTTGAACTCATTGCGCACATGCCAAACCTCGAGGTCGTCCAACTTCTCACCGTGGGCTTTGATGCCGCGTTGGAACATGTTCCTGATCACGTAACTTTGTGCAATGCGGTGGGCGTGCATGACGCCAGCACTGCCGAACTTGCCGTTGCTCTTGTATTGGCGTCATTGCGAGGCATTGATGATTTTGCCCGAGCCATGCCCCAAGGTAATTGGATTCATGACCGCAGGCCCTCACTTGCCGATCGACGAGTAGTAATCATCGGAGCTGGTGGGGTTGGTCAGGCAATAGCTAATCGGCTGGTGCCGTTTGAGGCTCAAGTGACTCTTGTCGCCACAACACAACGATCGGGCGTAGTTGATATTTCCGAACTTCCTAACCTGCTGCCGGAAGTGGATATTGTAATTTTGGCCATCCCGTTGAATGCGAACACAGCAGGATTAGTTGATGACTCTTTCCTATCCCGAATGCGTGACGGTGCTTTACTGGTCAACGTCGCGAGAGGTGGGGTTGTTGACACGCAGGCTTTGATGCGACATGCGCAACAAGGGCGTATCCGAGCTGCACTTGATGTAACAGATCCCGAACCACTCCCACCGGAGCACCCATTATGGCGTATTCCCGGAGTCTTGATCAGCCCACACGTTGGTGGCAACACCTCTGCCTTTCTTCCACGAGCCAGGGCGTTAGTCGAGAAACAAATCGGTCGCTGGCGCAGTGGAGAACCACTTGCCCACGTTGTGCAGCAATAGGAACTAATGCCGGTGACCACAATTCTTGTTGCACCTGACTCATTTAAAGGAACATTCTCATCGGTTCAGGTGGCGCAACACATTGCTGCGGGCATCCGTGAAGAAGGATTGACGGCAATTGAGTGTCCTTTGGCTGACGGTGGCGAAGGAACACTGGACGTACTTCTGCTGGCGCTCAATGGCGAAGAACAATTTCAATCCGTACATGGTCCCCTTGGACAAGAAGTAGTTGCCCGTTGGGGTTGGGTTGCCGAACAACAGTTAGCGATCATTGAAGTAGCGCAGGCTTGCGGACTGCATCTCAGCGGTGGAAATTCCACCGATGCACTTCGTGCCTCAACAGTGGGTGTAGGCGAACTTGTGATCGCGGCCGCCAAATTCGGTGCCGAAAAGATCATCGTGGCAACGGGCGGTAGTGCTACAACTGACGGCGGGCAAGGTGCAATTGATGCACTGCAAGGCCACGAAGAAGCATTAGCGGGGATCAGTATTGAAGTGTTGTCTGACGTAACCGTTAAATTCGAAGACGCCGCCAAAGTTTTTGCTCCGCAAAAGGGCGCAGATCCGGCAACGGTTGAACTTCTCAACAAGCGACTCGATTCCGTTGCAGATCTTTATGTGAACCAGTACGGGCGTGACCCAAGAGGTCTTGCGCAAACTGGTGCGGCGGGGGGACTTTCCGGAGCTTTGTGGGCCGCATTAGGTGCACAATTGTTTTCCGGCGCTGATTACGTTCTCAATCTCGTTGGGTTTGATGAACTCGCGAATTCAGCAGACGCGGTTGTGCTTGGTGAAGGAAGACTCGATGCGCAGTCATTTTTGGGAAAAATTGTCGGTGTCGCAGCCCGTCGCTTTCAGGATCGACCGGTCCTTGCGGTCGTGGGATCAACCGCACTCGACCTTACAGAAAGCAACGCCTTGGGACTGTCTCACGTCTGGGTGGCATCGAGTGCGAGTGAATTGCTCGACGGTGGGAAAGCCCTCAGTCGGTGGCTCACCGTGAAGAATTAGGCCCCATGACTCCCGATAAATTCGTTACTCTGGGTCGCAGCCATTAATTGTGGAGGAGAAGCGCGCATGAATATTGTGTCAATGGAAGTAAAGAACGACTCGATCAGTGGCTACCTGTCCCACCCCGAATCGGGGAGTGGCCCCGCCGTGTTGGTTATCCAGGAGTGGTGGGGTGTGGTGCCGCACATCCGCTCGGTCGTTGACCGGTTGGCGCAAGCAGGGTTTGTTGCCCTAGCGGTTGATCACTACCAGGGTGTTGAAACAACCGAGCCTGATGAAGCCCAAAAATTAATGATGGGGCTGAAGGTCGCCGCGGCCGGCGCAGAGATTGCAGCAGGTGCCGAATTCCTTCTTTCCCTTGATGTCGTTAGTAGCTCCAATGTGGGGACGGTTGGGTTCTGCATGGGAGGTGGGTTATCGCTGCTCGCACCCACGGTGAGCGAATCCATAACTGCTGCAGTCGCGTTTTATCCTGCAATGCCGTGGCCGGACTATCACCCGGATTGGACCAAATTCGCGGGGAAAGCCGCCATGATTCACAAGGCTGAAGCCGATGAAGCCCACGCCGGTCCCGTGATTGCGCAGTACCGGCAGGCAATTGAGTCTGAGGGGGGCGAAGTAATTGTCTTCGACTACCCGAATTCTGATCATGCATTTTTCAACGACGACCGACCAGAAGTATTCAATGCTGAATACTCACAGTTAGCGTGGCAACGCAGCGTTGAATTCTTCAATCAACGATTGAGGTAAGTGTCAATCACGTTTGCAGCGGCTTGTGTGTGTGAATCCATAAATCCGTGGGTCCACTCCGGGTGCTCCTGAATCATTCCATTGCCTTTTTCTTTATGTATCGAAAATCTGAAACGATCCGACCTTCATCAAGTGCCCGTTCCTCATAGCGGGTAAGTGCTCGATCCGGTCTGCTCACTTGCCCACCATCCCATTGCATTTGATTATTGGCTTGAGCGAATAACTCACTGATGCTTTGTGCATAGTGGGCCCAGTCGGTTGCAATGTGCCAAAAACCACCGGGTGTGATTCGCGATTGCATAAGGTCCAAGATGCTTTGCTGAACAATCCGGCGTTTGTGATGGCGGGCTTTTTGCCAGGGGTCGGGGAACAGCGTGTAAACACCAGCCAGGGAATTAGGTGCGATCATGTTTTCGAGAACAGCGAGCGCATCGGTTTCCATTACCCGAACGTTCGTGATTTCCTGGGTGTGGAGTTCAGAGAGCAAGTCACCAACCCCCGGTGTGTGGACATCGATTGCCAGAAACGCTGCTTGCGGTTCGGCTTGTGCGAAGTGAAGGGTTGAAACTCCATTTCCGAAACCAATGTCAAGGTAAAGGGCAGTCCCTGAGCTTGGCCAACTAAGAAGTGTGTCTTCATAGACAATTGTTAATTCTCTGGGGTTGTCCACCGCGAATTGTTGTGACTTAGTGATCCGGCTCCTGCGGGGCTTAAATGTACGGATCCCGCGTCCGAGTGATTGAGTTTCTGGGAATTCCTCTATGTACTCATCCAAGTGAATCAACTAGCAGCTCGATGGGGCTATTGATTCGATACTTGCGATCAGACTCAATGCGCCAACTCGACCCTTCACCGATACTTCGAAAATCCCATTCACGTGCGTGATTCTCACCGGGTCCACTACTTGTCAGTGCAGTGCTCTCATCAATGCCAATTATTTTCTGTCCATCGGTAAGTAGTGGTTTTAATGCGAAGTCAGGGATAAAACGAGAGTAGCGATCAAAATGTGGAATGACCCGTGCGTTGAGAATCAACCCAAGCCCCGAGTCGCCACCTTCCTTTGGGTGACGGAAATTAGGTACGTATCCGCACAGCGCCATGGCTCCCGCACTGCAACCTGCGATCGATGCTCCGCCACGCCACTGTTCCAGAATGGTTTTCCAAGCCAAGGTGTCGCGCAGGGTTTTGGCAAGAAAATGGGGGTTCCCACCTGAGAGGTAAATCAATCCTGCTCCGGCAATCGCGTCAACGATTTTTGGGTCGCCCGCGTCTTTTCGATTTTTAATGTCGATTACTACCTGTTGTGCATCAAGTCGCTGGGCCGCTTCCTTACCCAGTTGATGCCAACGCGCGAGTGAGCGTTCACCTTCGGGGGCTGCCGCTGTCGCGATCTGAACGTAGGTGCGTGGGCGATCCTCGAGCAGCCAGGCTTCTAGATCCTGCATGACCGGGAGGTATTCACCACTTCCCACCAGTGCAATTTTCCCGCTCATAAATTCCCGCTCATGTCTTCACACTCATGGGTAAACCCTCGCTGGCGCAGAGTTACGCGCTGGGGTCCGCGAATTCACAGAACGCAGAGTAAGCCCGGGGACCGTAGACCGTTGCAGGGCCGCCAGCCATAAGAAAAGTGACCCCGATTGCCTCGGCCACCTCTTCCTTTGTCGCTCCGGCTTTAGCCGCACCCCGCGAGTGCGAGGCGATACATCCGTCGCATTGCTCAACAACGGCAATTGCCAGGGCGATGAGTTCTTTTGTCTTGGTGGGTAAGGCACCCTCACTCATGGCTGCTGTGTGAAGGGCTCCAAAGCCCGCGTACGTCTCGGGAATCATCGCTCGCAAGTTTCGGGAAATTTCCGACAGTTCGCGTTGAACGCCTTTGCCGTGTGAATGTTGCTCTTTTTCGCTCATGGGTTCGAGTCTACGCCTGTGCGAGGATACCCCTGCGGGTATGTAGCACAGAGAGTAGTCTTTCCCTATGAACCTTGAACCAGAGATCAACACCGAGGTGCTCACCCGGCTCAAGCGTGCTCGGGGTCAACTCGATGGCGTGATCAACATGATTGAGACCGGTCGGGGTTGCACCGAGGTAGTTACCCAGCTAGCGGCAGTGTCTAAAGCGCTGGATCGCGCCGGATTCAAAGTCGTCGCGGCCGGGATGCAGGAGTGTTTTGAGAAAGGCGATGCTGCCCCGATGACTCGGGAGCAGCTCGAAAAGTTGTTCCTCTCATTGGCCTAATGGCCGTTAACGCGAACAGGCAACCTTTACGTCCTCCTGAGGTTTATGGTGATTTGCGAATATTGTGCCTTTTGTCACAAGTGCGGTAGATCACCCTCGGTTCGGTGGCGAAATCGGTTATGAAGGTGCATCCTTAGGCAACGAAAAAATCTGCTCGCCCACCATCGCAAGGAAGTGATCCCATGGCCGCTCGTCTCGACTTTGATTCAGCACCAACTCAAAATAAACAACTCCTCGAGTGGGTTGACGAAATGGCCACCTTGTTGGAACCGGACGCTATTGAATGGAGTGACGGCTCTGAAGCGGAGTGGACGCGTTTGACCAACCAAATGGTTGATTCGGGAACCATGACCAGGCTCAACAAAGATCTTCGTCCCAACTCATTCCTCGCCCGTTCAAACCCAAGTGACGTGGCTCGTGTTGAAAGCAGCACATATATATGTTCCCAACGCGAAATCGATGCAGGTCCCACCAACAACTGGATGGAACCGACCGAGATGCGTTCAACCTTGAATGGCCTAATGAAGGGTGCAATGCGCGGACGCACCATGTATGTCATTCCATTTTCGATGGGACCACTCGGCTCACGAATTGCCCAACTGGGCGTCGAAATTACCGACTCTCCTTACGTTGTTGTGAACATGAAGCTCATGACGCGCATGGGTCAGGCCGCACTTGATGAAATTGGCGAGTTCGGTGAATTCGTTCCCGCCGTGCACTCGGTTGGTTACCCACTCGTGGACGCAGCAGGCAATTCAATCCCTGACGTTGCTTGGCCGTGCAATGACACCAAATACATTGTTCATTTCCCCGAGACCCGTGAGATTTGGTCTTACGGTTCCGGTTACGGAGGCAACGCATTGCTCGGCAAGAAGTGCTTCGCATTGCGTATTGCTTCGGCTATGGCTCGTGACGAAGGCTGGATGGCTGAGCACATGTTGGTCTTGAAACTGACATCACCAGCGAATGACGTTAAATACATTACGGCTGCCTTCCCATCTGCCTGCGGAAAAACCAACCTTGCAATGCTGGAGCCGACGATTCCGGGTTGGAAAGTGGAAACAATCGGAGATGACATCGCCTGGATGCGATTTGGCGAAGATGGTCGTCTCTATGCAATCAACCCGGAAGCCGGATTCTTTGGTGTTGCGCCCGGCACGGGTATGAGCACGAATGCAAATGCTGTTCGCTCACTTGTTGGTAACTCGATTTTCACCAACGTGGCGTTGACAGATGACGGAGACATCTGGTGGGAAGGCTTCACCGATGAAGTTCCCGATCACCTCATCGACTGGAAAGGCAATGATTGGACTCCTGCCTCGGCAGAACCATCAAGCCACCCCAACGCGCGCTTCACGGTTCCTGCCGGCCAATGCCCATCAATTGCCCCTAACTGGGAAGACCCAACTGGTGTGCCAATTGATGCAATCCTCTTCGGTGGTCGCCGCGCAACCAACGTTCCACTGGTCTCTGAAGCATTTGACTGGGCCCACGGCGTCTTTGTTGGTTCATCCGTGTCCAGCGAGCAGACTGCCGCTGCTGAAGGAACCGTTGGCGCATTGCGCCGGGATCCTTTTGCAATGCTGCCATTCTGCGGATACAACATGGCCGACTACTGGGGCCACTGGCTCAAGATCGGTGGTTTCACGAGCGCAGACAAGCTGCCACGTATCTACTCCGTGAACTGGTTCCGCAAGGACGCCGATGGCAAATTCATCTGGCCAGGTTTCGGCGAAAACGCCCGTGTCCTCGAGTGGATCGTTGACCGACTCAGTGGCAAGGCCGAAGCGGTTGACACTCCCATTGGTCGGATCCCAGCAGCGGGCGCATTGAACACTGTTGGCCTTGACCTGTCAGAGGAAAAACTCGCAGAGCTCTTTGCTGTCAATACTGAGTCGTGGTTGGCTGAAACCGATTTAACCCAGGAGTATTACGCAGAGTTCGGTGATCGTGTTCCTGCCGAACTCAGCAACCAACTCCAAGGGTTGCGCGATCGGTTGAAGAGCGCCTAACTATTCAGGCAAGAGTTGCAACGAGGATTGATTTGATGGTGTGCATGCGGTTCTCTGCCTGATCGAATGCGATGTTCGCGGGGGATTCGAAAACCTCATGCGTGATTTCGATTCCACCGTGGAGGTTAAATTCTTGGGCAATTTGCGCGCCAATCACCGTATTGGTGTCGTGGTAAGCCGGAAGGCAATGCATCGCTTTGGCGTTGCTTGCGGCTAGGTCAAGCACCTTTTGATTTACTTGATAGGGCTTGAGTAATTCAATGCGCTCCTGCCACACGTCTTTGGATTCACCCATGGATACCCAAACGTCGGTGTGAACGAACTCTGCGCCTGAAACACCTTCAGTGATGTCTTCGGTCAGGGTTATTTTGGCGCCACTCGCTTGCGCTAGTGCATTTGCTTGATCGATCACGCTGTGATCCGGCCACAACACTTTGGGAGCCACAATCCTGGTATCAGCACCCATGATTGCACCCATGACCAACAGTGAATTACCCATATTGTTTCGCGCATCACCGAGGTAGCAGTAGGACAGCCTTTCCTGGGGATTGCTCTGGTGCTCGCGCATCGTGAGAAAGTCGGCCAGCATTTGGGTGGGGTGCCACTGATCGGTTAATCCGTTGTAGACCGGCACTGATGAGTGCTGGGCGAGTTCTTCAACTACGGCCTGCTCGCTACCCCGAAATTCAATTGCATCAAAAATACGACTCAAGACGCGAGCCGTGTCAGCGGGGGATTCCTTGTGGCCTATTTGGCTCGAAGCTCCGTCAAGGAAGGTGGTATTCCCACCTTGATCAGCCATAGCGACACTAAATGAAATACGGGTGCGAGTTGACGTCTTTTCAAAGATCGCAGCCAAGTTCTTGCGCTGGAGTAATGCGGGTTCACTGCCCTGCTTGCGCAACTGCTTCAGGCGGGCTGCCAAATCAAGCAATGAATTCAGTTCAACGGCGGTGAAATCAAGTTCACGTAAAAAGTCCCGCCCGGTAAGGCCGAGTGAACGGACGTGATCAGCCGTGAGATCTGCATTCATTCACCAAGTCTAGGAGTCTGACTTAACTCCCCGAGAAATGGGAGATCCCCAATGCTTCTTCAGAGATCGCCTCATTGACCAATTCTTTTGCCGCAGCGATACCGCTTCCCCGCACATTCGTGAGATGGGATCCCCTTGGCTGCTCAATTTTCCGATGAATGGCTTCGCGGTCATCTTCACTTAAACCGCCCCACACGCCAAATGGTTCACGGGCCCGGATTGCATAGTCGGCACATTCCAACCGGACTGTGCACGAGGCGCACACTCGTTTCGCTGACTGATCTCGGCGGGCGCGGGAGGAGCCGCGTTCATTTTGTGGGTGAAAGAACAGCAGCGGGTCCGCATTGCGGCAGTGGCCAAGTTCCTGCCAGTGCCACTTGGAATCTAACGGTACCTGTGCGAGCGGTTGTTGTGGCATGTGTGTTCAATCCCCTCTCAGGTCCTTGTTGTTTAATTCAATATAGTGTTCACATTAAGCTTCAACATGACGTTTTCAGTATTTTAGGGCGTGTTCGAGAGTGCTTTAGGCGGGACTTTGGTCCGCTATTCCGCTCTTAGGTCCTGACTCATCGGTTCATTTGCTTTCGCAATTTCCTGGCGAACCGCTTCCATGTCTACGTCGCGAATGGCTGCGATTAAGTTATCCAGTCCTTCTTGGGGGAGTGCACCGGCCTGCGAGTAAAGGACAACGCCATCGCGGATCGCCATGAGAGTCGGAATAGACGAGATGTCAAAACTCCCGGAAAGACCCCGCTCAGCCTCTGTGTCCACCTTGGCGAAAACAATGTCGGGATTGGACTCTGACGCTTTCTCGTATACGGGTGCAAAATTGCGACACGGTCCGCACCATTGCGCCCAAAAGTCAACGAAGACGATCGGATTCCCTTTGATGGTTTCGGAGAAACTGGATTCTGTTAGGTCAACGGTAGCCATACCTATACCCTAGGGGGTATAAGCACATATCGCAAATCTTGCGTATCCGGTTGAATATAGGGCCGAGAAAGTAGACTGATGCCATGAGTACTCCACTTTCAGCCCCACTTGCAACACCCGAGCTAGAAGAGCTTGGCAGCGTCCTCACTGAAGAACGAACCTCGAATTTTGACGATGGTGATCATGAGAAGTTCGCTCACTACGTTGAGAAGAACAAGATCGTTGAAAGCGCTGTCACGGGCTCGGCGGTCAAGGCATTGTGTGGCAAGAAATGGATACCTAATCGGGATCCTTCCCAGTTCCCCATTTGTCCAGATTGCGAAAAAATACACAAGTCTCTCCCTAAGGGTGGCGAATAGAGGGGCTAGGCATAGCACCGGTCAAACAAGTGAGAGACTTTGTCAGCGCAAACCAGCGCGACATTTCAATATAACTAACTATTTGTGATGGGATTGAAAATAAATGCATAGAAAATCAATTCGTTTAGCGGGCGTTGCATCTCTAGCGGTAGCAGGCCTATTGCTATCGGCTTGTTCCTCAAGCGATGACACTGCTGCTGAAACTGCCACTGCAGAAACTTCAGTGGAAGAAAGCGCCGCGGAAAGCGCTGTAACCGATGAGTGTGCTCTTGAGAACCTCACGACCATCAGTCCAGGAATGCTGACAATTGGTACCGATACACCTGCGTATCCTCCTTACTTTGTCGATGACGATCCCACAAACGGTGAAGGTTTTGAATCCGCAGTTGCCTACGCCGTGGCTTTACAGTTGGGTTTTGCGGCCACAGATGTTAAATGGGAAGTTGTGCCTTTTAACTCTTCCTACGCACCCGGTGACAAGAATTTTGACTTCGACATCAATCAAATCTCGATCACCCCGGAACGATCTGAGGTTGTTGATTTCTCTGACGGCTACTACACCGTGAACCAAGCAGTTGTGGCCTTTAATGACTCACCCATCGCTGGAGCAACAACGATTGCTGAACTCAAGGATGCCAAACTTGGCGCTCAGGTGGGTACCACCAGCCTTGATTTCGTGACCGAAGTCGTCCAACCAACCACTGAGCCTTATGTTTTCAATGACACGAATGACGCTAAGAGCGCATTGCAAAACGGACAGATCGATGGAATCGTTGTTGACCTTCCCACTGCCTACTACGTAACCGCTGCAGAGTTTGACAACAGCAAGATTGTCGGCCAATTTGCGGCAACCGCTGGCGGCGAAGAGTTTGGTTTGCTTTTCCAAAAAGGCAACCCACTCGTCACATGTGTCAACAAGGCACTCGCAACATTGAGGGACTCAGGCGAGCTGCAGGAGATCCAAGATGCTTGGTTGGCCGGAACAACTGCCCCGTACTTCACGGAATAAACGAACTAGTCGCGCGAACTACTGCGATTAACTTAATCTCGATTAATACGTGAACACTCCCGTTCCTGGCGCAGACACGGTCTATGTAGACCCACTGCGCCAGGAACGTTCGCGTAAAAAGGCTCGCCGAGATGTGCTCATTGGCATTGCGAGTTTGCTTGGCTTTGTTGTCGTCATTGTTTTGCTGGTCGGCCGCAGCTCAGGTTGGGAAGCGGTACAAAAAACTTTTTTCGATGGTGACCAGTTTGTTGAGTCATTTCCCGGTCTACTGCAAGCCTTTTGGCTCAACGTTCGCATTTTCTTGATAGCCGAGCCGCTTATCCTGATTATTGGCTTGTTAGTTGCGCTAGCGCGAACCGTCAAGTCACCCATTTTTTTACCGGTTCGAGTGCTATCAACGCTTTACGTTGACATCTTCCGTGGGGTTCCCACAATTTTGATCATCTTCCTTTTGGGATTTGGAATGCCCGCCCTGCAACTCCCCGGGGTACCCAGTGACGCAATTTTCTGGGGAACAGCGGCCCTGGTGCTTTCCTACGGCGCCTATGTGGCTGAAGTATTTCGGGCTGGAATCGGATCAGTTCACCCAAGTCAGACCATGGCGGCGCGCTCATTGGGGCTTTCTTCATTCCAAACGAATCGTTTTGTTGTGTTACCCCAAGCCGTACGCAATGTGACCCCACCGCTGCTTAATGACTTTATTTCACTGCAGAAAGATACTGCCCTTGTCGCAGTCCTGGGACCAATCGAGGTTTTGCGCAGGGCTCAAATTGATACCTCTGCGAACTTCAACTACACGCCTTATGTCGGTGCGGCACTTATTTTCATTGCGCTGACTATTCCCATGACTCGTTTTGCCGACTGGATTCAGGTTCGCTCGGCCCGCAAGAGGCAGGCGGGGGGTGTCTCGTGAGCCTTCAATCTGAAACTGAATCCTTCATCACGGTTGACGGAGTCTGGAAATCCTTCGATACGCATCCCGTTCTGCGGGGAATCTCCTTGGATGTTGCAGCACTCTCAGCCACGGTGCTGATCGGGGCATCAGGTTCGGGTAAGTCGACGCTGCTTCGCTGTATCAATGCTTTGGAGACCGTCGATGCCGGACGCATTGTGGTCAATTCCGAACTTGACGTGACAGCATTCAACGCTGATCTTGATGCTATTAGGCGTCGGATTGGGATTGTCTTTCAGTCCTACAACCTTTTCCCCCACATGAAAGTATTGGAAAACATCACCCTTGGTCCAACTCGCGTTCTGAAAAGATCCAAGAAGGAATCGGTTGAGGAGGCAATGCAGTTACTTACACGTTTTGGCCTTGAAGCCAAAGCACAGGATTATCCCGACCGGTTATCCGGTGGGCAGTCTCAACGTGTCGCCATAGTTCGAGCTCTCGCGATGGAACCGGAAATAATGCTCTTCGACGAGATCACCTCAGCCCTGGACCCGATGCTCGTTGGCGAGGTACTTGACGCCGTTCGTGAGTTGCGCGAGGGCGGATTGACAATCGTTATGGCAACCCACGAAATGTCTTTTGCCAAGGAGATCGCCGACCAGGTGTGCTTCCTGCGAGATGGTGTGGTGTGGGAGTCCGGGACGGCAGAACAGGTATTTGATGCACCGCAGAGGGCTGAAACCCAGAATTTCCTCCAACGAGTGAACTAATTAGGGCAATTGCGGCATGGCACGCTCTAATTTCGGGATTTTAGGAATAACGTATAGCCGTTTGCACAAGGCCTAATCGAGGCATAAATATGGAGGTAATAAATGACATCCCAAGTTGAAATGGAAGCCGACGAAAATATGTTGGTCGCCCTCGGTCGCAGCTGGGGAGTTCTTCTCCTTGGTGGAATTATTTCCCTCGCCGTCGGAATCATGGCGCTGGTGTGGCCTGGAGTGACAATCATCGTGGTTGCGATCTTGTTCGCAATTTACTTGATTGTGTCAGGCATTTTTGAAATTATTCGATCATTCGCCCACGGACTCACCGGTGGTACACGTGTTCTCCTTCTGATTACCGGTGTGCTTTCGATCATCTTGGGTATCTTTGCAATCCGTAGCGCGCTCAACGCTGCTGAACTACTGGCAATCTTTATCGGTATTGCCTTCCTTTTCCGCGGATTTGCAAGCCTTTTCATGGGATTTGATTCCAAAGAAGGCCGCGGTTGGAACATATTCTTTGGCCTGATCATGCTGATCGGTGGCGTCGTAATTTTGACCCAGCCACTGATTTCACTCGCGACTCTCGCTCTGGTCGTTGGTATTTGGCTGGTCATCATTGGTATCTACGAAATCATTGCTGCATTCATGCTGCGCAGCAAGCTCAAGAAGCTCGTCTGATCCAAGGTATCAACCTGATTTAAATTAATTCATTTTCACAACAAAGTGCCCCTCAACATCGAGGGGCACTTTGTTTTTCCCCTACGCAGTGGTTAGGTGGTGGCGTGACCAAGGAAACCTCGCAGACGCTTGATCGTGGATTAGGTGTGCTCGAGATCCTCGCCGAACACCCTGAGGGCCTGAGCGTCACCGAACTGAGCCACAAGTTGGACGTTGGCCGAACCGTTGTGTATCGACTAGTTGTCACCCTCGAAGCCCATTCACTCTTGCGACGATCACCTGATGGAAAGTGTCGACTTGGACTAGGGCTACTAGCGCTGGCCCGCGTCATCCAGCCGCTCGTGCGTGACGCATCCGGGCCGGCATTACGCATGCTCGCAGAGGCACTCGGTTGCACCGCCTACCTCATGATTGCTGATTCAAATGACGGTTTAGTCGCTCTGGTCTCAGAACCAAATCGAAGTGATACGCACGTCTCAATGCGAATCGGAACCCGGTCACCACTTGAGGGAAGTGCCGGTGGCCGCGCAATTCTGGCTGCCCGCACTGCCGCAGGCCGGCAACTTGACCCACCATGGGTGGTTGCCAATCTGGAGGGTGGCACCCACGGCCTTGCCGTCCCGTTGACCGGGATAACCGGCCTTGAAGCCAGTGTGGGAATCATTTCTGCACGGGAGCTCTCGGAGCCTGAATATGGCGCTCGAATCGCACGGACCGCCCAAGAAATATCTCGATTATTGGCCTAGGTCTACCCGTAGACACGCCGGGTGGGGCGCCGGTTTGATCAATGCGGAGCAATAACGCACAATAAGACGTGCCTTCCCCGAGATCACGCAATTATGCGCGCGCAATAGTTTTTTCCCTTGCTGCTGTGCTGGGCCTGAACCTCACTTCATCGGCGTTCGCCGATTCTCCACCCAGTCGAATTGTCAGTGGCTGGATTCCTTACTGGATGTCGAGTCAAAGTGCGCCCCAGGGAATAAACACCGCAGTTGCGAATAGCGATCTCTTTGTTGACGTCTCACCATTTTGGTACTCCGCAACCAAGGGCGGCCCTAACGGAGTAAAAGTTGGATTTAACTCAAATTTCGGCAATGCGGCAGCCAACTCCGCTTGGGCCCTAGGACAGCTCAGGGCCGCTGGAATTCCCGTGATTCCTGCGATCGCTGACGCTTCAGGAAAAAACACAATGGCGAATCTGCTCGCGGATCCGGCAAGGCGAAGCGCCCACGTCGCTGAAATCGTGAACATCGTCATGTCAAATAATTATGACGGAATCGATTTGGACTACGAAACTTTCGCATTCACGGATGGAAGTGCCAGCTGGGACAAAACCCAGCCAAACTGGACAGCTTTCGTTACTGAACTAGGCACAGCATTAAAGGCCCAAGGCAAGCAGCTGGTTGTCACAATCCCACCACCATGTTCAATGAGTTCAAATTGCAGTGCTCGGACCGGGTATTACGTCTACAACATGATTGGCATAGCACCCTTCGTAGATCGAATCCGGATCATGGCGTACGACTATTCACTGTCGGGCCCGCTGGCACCGTATAACTGGGTGAGAGCAATTGTTGCCTACTCGGTGTCGGTCGTTGACCCGGCAAAAATCCAAATCGGTGTCCCCACCTATGGCCGTTTCTGGACGGAAAGAAAGGCAAATGGGTCGTACAACCTCTCGGGTATATGTCCCAGTAGTTCAAGTGGCGGATCCGAGAAAGCCGCATATGACTCCCTGACTGCCCGAGGCTCCATGACCGACGCCGACATTCCCGCCTTCATCGCCAAACAGGGTGGTGTGGCTGTCTGGGATGACACGAGCAAAGAATTTTCACTCCGATACAACAAAGTCCTCAACTGGACTGATTCCAGTGGCGCGGCACAAACCTGCACCGCTCCCAAGATTTTGAGGTTTGGCGGACCAGAAGGTGTTCTGGCCCGAACCCAACTTGTCGGTGAATTTGGTATCAACGCCGCTGCATATTGGACAATCGGCGGCGACAATGCAGCACAGTGGCCGCTGATCCGTGGTTACGCACAATCACTTGCTCCGGTTCTTCCTTCGGTAACCGTCGTTGCACCACCAACTGTTGTTTTTGATCAAGCAAGTGCAGTGACATTAACTGCTGCATTCAACGGTGCTCCAATTGTTAACGCGACCGCTGTCTTGCAAAGATCCGATGCGGATGTTTGGGTCGACGTGGCATCGGGTGTGACCGGGCCTGACGGCGCGGTGGTCATCCCCTTCGCTGCTCAGACCAGTGCAATTTTTCGCATTGTGGTTCGGGCAACCGCATCTACTCCAGAGGCGCTCTCTGATGAATTCCTCATGACGGTCACCTCAACTGTCTCCGCGCGATCAAAAGCGAAAAGCATTGGCCGGGGTGACACCATCAAGGTCCCAACCGTGGTCAGGCCAGCGGTTGCCAAGCAACAAGTGGTTTTGCAATTGCAACGTGGTGCACAATGGAAAAAGATCTCAGCAACCACAACGAAAGCCAATGGGCGAGTCCTCATTAAAGCAAAGGCGAACCTGCCTAAAGGCAAGTACACCTTTCGAGTGTTAGCGAAACCAAAGTCAGGGATTGGTGCTGGGATCTCCGATACTTTCGTGATCCGAATTAAGTGACCGGAAGGTCAAACCAACGCAGTTGATCAAAGTCTTCGCTGAATCCACTGACTCCGGAGAGGAGTTCTGGCTCCGGTAGTGAGTGCAGCAGTGTGTGGGCACTCTGTAAGTAGTCGGTGAGAGCGCTTTCCGGGGCGACATCGTGGTGAATTGGATAGGTAAATTCGCCGGATTCGTTATAGGCCAACATTGACAATCGAAGCGGTGGCTCTACCGCGCCGTCGCGGTGATGCCAACGGCCCGAGAGTGCATCAAATCGGTATTGGGGAAGCAAAGACCAACCATGATCGGCGATCAGACGCACCGCTTTGACAATGTATTCAAAGACAGGGTCAGAGATGAAGTAATTGAAGTTGACTCGCACCCAACCAGGCTTAATGCCTTCGCAACCTTGGCTGATTTCACGTTCATATTCGTGAGAGGTATCTAAGTCAATTCCCAATAGTCGATGCCCGTAGGGGCCGGCGCAACTGCACCCACCGCGAGACTGGATACCAAAGAGGTCATTGAGAACCGCAACCACGAAATTGTGGTGCAGGTATTTGCCGTCTGGGTGCTTGATCACGAACGAGACGATGCTCAGGCGATCTGCGTCTAGGTTGCCCAAGATTTGGATATTTGGGTGCGGTGCCCAACTCTGGATTGCTCGACGAACGAGGTCATTTTCGTGTGCGCGAATTACGTCAACACCAACCGCCTCTTTGAGTTGGAATACTAGGCCGGCGCGGATTGATTCAATGATCGCGGGCGTGCCACCTTCCTCGCGGTGCTCAACATCTTCCAGGTACATATGCTCCAGTTGATTCACATAGGCGACAGTCCCACCACCGACACTCTCCGGCACCGTGTTGCGCAGCAGTTCCTTGCGCACAATTAATACGCCGGGGGTTCCAGGTCCACCAATAAATTTGTGGGGGGATAAAAAGATTGCATCTTTATAGGCCGAGGGGTGTGAGTCACAACGTGGATTCATCTCGATATCGACGTATGGCGCTGCAGCGGCGTAATCCCAAAAAGCCAAAGCGCCGTACTTGTGCACGAGTTGAGTTATGGCGTGGGTATCGGTGATGATTCCGGTGACATTGCTGGCGGCGCTAAATGATGCAATCCGTAAGGGTCTGTTTTGATAGGCAATGAGTTCGGCTTCAAGTTGGGTCGTGTCAATTTGTCCGTTGGCATCCTCGCGGATGGTGACTACGTCGGCGATTGATTCACGCCATGGAAGTTCATTGCTGTGGTGTTCGAAAGGACCGATGAAAACGACGGGGCGTTCCTCTGCGGGTATGTGGTCAGAAAGGTGATACTTGGCGTCAAGGTCTGCGGGCAAACGCAGATTCATAATCCCGATAATTTTATTGATTGTTGCTGTTGACCCAGAACCGCAGAAAATAATCGCGGTGTCTTCATCACCATTTACGGCAGCCTTGATTATCGCCCGAGCGTCCTCTCGCAGGCGTGTTGTTTGTAACCCGGTACCGCTGGACTCTGTGTGGGTATTTGCATAGCGGGGGAGTACTTCACCACGAATGAAGTCTTCAATGAAGGTGACGCTGCGCCCACTCGCCGTGTAATCGGCGTAAGTAACGCGTCGGGGCCCGAATGGCCCCCACATCAACTGGTCATCGCCGATCACGCAATCACGAATCCGCGCCAAAATCGCCGGCTCGGGCAAGCCCGGCTCTGCTGGCGGAACCGTGAACTCGGCGTCTTCGACGAACATGCTGCAATCTTAGTTGACAAACACGGTCCATGTGAGAATGTCGCTGTGACCGCCACCCCGTTGGATACCCTCCCCGACTTAGACCTTGAGAGTGAACTTGATCGCCCGTGGTCAACCACAGTGTGGGATGACCCGATTAACCTGATGACGTACGTAACGTACGTGTTTATGGACTATTTCAAGTTCAGTAAGGAAAAGGCCGATTACCTCATGCTGCTGGTCCACACAGAAGGCAAGGCGACAGTGTCAATGGGTAGCCGGGAGGCCATGGAAAAAGATGTTGCGGCAATGCACACCTACGGCCTGTGGGCCACGCTCGCTAAGGATTAAGGGCCCATGGAGATAAACCCCGATGGCGAAAATGTGGTGATCCTGATTGAGCCATTCGAAGCCAAGATTCTGAGTGATTTGGCCCATCAATTGCTCGACATAACCGCACCCAATAGTGAGGTGGTGGCCAATGAAGACCCACTGGCGGCGCTCATTGGGATTGACTCGCAGGCAGAGAAGCCAACCGATCCGATCTCAACGAGACTTTTCCCCGACGCTTACCCCGATGACCCCGAAGCGTCGATGGAGTTCCGCAGGTTCACCGAGCGTTCATTGCGAGAAACCAATGTGAACCGGGCCAAAAGCGTCTTGGCCGACCTTGAAGGACAATCGACACTCACCCTGCACGCGGATCAATGGAAAGAGTGGGTGGGCTTTCTCAACAGTTTGCGTCTGGCTTTGGGAACCCGGCTTGAGGTTGAGCAAGACACCTGGACGCAGGAACGATCCGAGTCCGATCCGCTGTACCAAATTTTTGAGCTCTATAACTGGCTCACCTGGATGCAGGAATCTCTCATTTCAATCGGTTACTTTCGCGAAAAGCGGTGACCGGATCGGCAATACGCACCGATCGGCCACCGCTTGGGCGTTAAGAAAAAATGTGAAATTACGCGCTTTGACGGAACCACATGGTGGCTTTTGCGCCACTGACCAGAATCAGAATGATGAAGCTGACCAGGATCGTGTACCAGCCGTAAGGCAGGGTGAAGATTGCAAACACGATATTGATAACTGCAAGCATCTGGATAATGAACTGAGCTGTTGTTGACCCGATCATGATCATTTTGATCAGCCATAGGTACATGAGGCCCAGGAGCACCATGATGCCGCCGTTGAAGAACAGCCAGAATCCACTTACTTCGCGGGTGGTGCCGGCTGGGTCGGTAAATGTGGGATTGCTTCCAAAGATTGAGAACATGATCAAAATACCGAAAGTGATGTTCAAAATTGCGGCGACAGCAACAAGCACTGCTACTAACGTGACCCCAAATGGTCGACGAATAGTTCCAACTTCAGTCATTAATGCTCCTTTTGAGTGTGAATTGGTCCCCAACCGGAGACACCTGAACTTTATCGCCCACGGGGGCGAATTCCCGTGACATTTTGTTTGTAGGCTGGTCACATTATGGAACAACCGATAGGTGTATTTGACTCGGGTTTCGGCGGTTTAACCGTTGCCCGCGCGATAATCGATCAACTACCCCATGAATCGATCCGTTACATCGGTGACACGGCTCGTGGGCCTTATGGTCCCCGCCCACTTGCGGAGGTTCGTTCTTTCGCGCTGGAACTCCTTGACCAACTTGTTGACTCCGGTGTCAAAGCGCTTGTGATCGCCTGTAACACGGCGAGTGCGGCAATGTTGCGTGATGCCCGTGAGCGTTACTCAATTCCCGTTGTCGAAGTAATCCACCCGGCTGCGAGGCGTGCTGCTGCAGCAACCCGCAATGGCAGTGTCGCTGTTATTGGCACTCAGACCACTATCAATTCAAAGGCATACGACGACGCATTTGAAGCAGCAACCAATGTCAGACTCACCAGTGTTGCCTGCTCACAATTCGTTGAACTCGTTGAGGCGGGAATCACAACCGGTGATCAAGCGCTGAGCGTCGCACACGAATACCTTGACGCAATCCGTGACTCCGACGTTGACACCGTTGTCCTGGGTTGCACCCATTACCCACTTCTCGTTGGTCCGATTTCCTATGTCCTGGGTGAAAAAGTCACACTGGTGAGCAGCGCCGAGGAGACAGCGAAAGACCTCTATCGGATTCTGCAGGAGAACAACGCGCTTGCTTCCATTGATGGGCCTCCACCAACATACGAATTCCAAGTAACGGGTGACCCCAAACACTTTAAAGAATTTGGTCGTCGATTCCTCGGCCCTGAAGTCAGTGCCGTTGACACCATTAATTTGCCCGGGTTGTCTGCCCATTAACCTTGGCCCTATGACTAGAACCGATGGCAGAGCCGCAGACCAACTCCGAGCAGTAACTTTTGAGCGGGGCTGGTCAGAGCATGCTGAAGGTTCAACCCTCGTTAGTTTCGGTCGCACCAAGGTCCTGTGCACCGCGTCATTCACTTCGGGCGTCCCACGCTGGCTCAAAGGAGAGGGAACCGGTTGGGTTACCGCCGAGTACAGCATGCTTCCACGCGCAACCAATACCCGTAATCAACGTGAATCGGTTAAGGGCAAGCAATCCGGCCGCACCCAGGAAATTTCCCGACTCATTGGCCGCAGCCTGCGCGCAGCGGTTGACATGAAAGCCCTTGGAGAGAATTCAATTCTGATCGACTGCGATGTGCTCCAAGCAGACGGCGGCACCCGAACTGCTGCAATCACCGGTGCGTATATCGCCCTCGTTGACTCAATCACCTGGGCTAAAGAACAAGGTCTCGTGACAAAGGATCCAATTATTGATTCTGTCGCAGCAGTGAGTGTGGGAATTGTCGATGGCGAAGCACGCCTTGACCTGCATTACGACGACGACGTCAATGCCGACACGGACATGAATGTCGTGATGACCGGCAGTGGAAAGTTCATTGAAGTTCAGGGCACCGCTGAAGGCGAAGCATTTGACCGCGATCTACTCAACCAACTCCTTGACCTGGCCGCCCAAGGCTGCCTTGATCTCACCACACTGCAAGTCAAGGCACTCGCTTAAACATGTCGCAGAAAATAGTCATTGCTTCGCGCAATGATCATAAGATCGAAGAGATGCGCCGGATTCTTGAACAAGCGGGTTTCGATTGGGAATTGGTCGGGACAGCGGAATTCCCGGGCCTGCCCGACATTGAAGAAACGGGCTCCACTTTCGCCGCAAACGCAATGCTCAAGGCTCGAGGCGTCAGCGAGTTCACCGGGCTACCCGCTATTGGAGATGACTCAGGTCTATGTGTTGACGCCCTCAACGGCATGCCAGGAATCCTGTCGGCCCGCTGGTCGGGCACCCATGGCAATGACCAAGCAAATCTTGAATTAGTTCTCGCTCAAATTTCCGATGTCCCGACAGATCGCCGAAATGCAAGCTTTGTCTGCGCCGCAGCCTATGTTCACCCCGACGGTACCGAGTTCGTTGTTGAAGGTGAAATGAACGGTTCTTTGACCACCGCACCCCTGGGAGATGATGGTTTCGGTTACGACCCGATCTTTATTCCCGAAGGCCACCAGGTCACATCCGCCCAAATGTCATCGGAAGAAAAAGATGCGATAAGTCATCGAGGTAAAGCTCTCGCTGCTCTGGTTGCCTCACTCCAGAAAAGCCCAAAATCCCATGGTTGACAAGTAATCCCACGTATCTCATAATCGTGGGATGAAACATGAAATAGGAGCATCTGTTCCCCCGGCTGTATGGACTGTCCGACTTGATTCTCGCCGCCGCCCTACCTTTCCTGAAGGGGTGATGAAAGCAGCGGGGCTTGAGCCTGGTTCGGAGCTTCGGATACACGTGGCAGAGCAAGGTTGCATCGTGATTGAGACTCCGGAACATGTACGCATTCGAGCAAAGTCCCGGATCAAAACCCGAGGATCTGGACGCGAGGTAGCAGACTTCTTGGCCGAACGGGCTGCAGAATCGAAGTTGGTGTGAGTCAACCAATTTTGTTGGATGCATCATGCGTCCTTGCGTGGGCTTTCGGTGAGTCAGGCGCACAGTCAGTGGAAGCCGTGCTACCAACCGCGTACATCACTTCTGTCAATTTGACCGAGGTGGTTGACAGGCTTGAGCGACGAGGAGATGAAGGAATTGAGTTTGCAACGGATCTCATTGCGTGGGGTCTCGCTGTTGTTCCTTTTGGTTGGCCCCACATGAGTTCGCTAGGGCTCATCCATGACGCACAAACACGTGTCAACACACGAAAGAAACTTTCACTCGGTGATCGGTGTTGTTTGGCCTATGGGATTTACCAGGAAATGAAAATCTGGACCACAGATAGCGAATGGTTGGCATTAGATTTAGCCGCTGACATCGAGCTTATTCGGGACTAGGGTCATGCCGAGTTGCCGCTGTTAAAGAATCCAATAAGTGCGGGAGGCGGGACTTGAACCCGCACGTCCGAAGACACAGGTACCTAAAACCTGCGTGTCTGCCAATTCCACCACCCCCGCGAGAGTGCGACGCGAGTCTAAGGTGCACACCCGAGCGGTCTTCCCGGGGGATCGAGATCGCGTTAGGCTGTAGGGGTGAGTGAACACATGAAGATTAGCCACATCCAGGAAAACACCGAATTGGTCTCGTTGCAGGCTGAAGTGGAGAGCGCCAGGGCCGCCTTTATCAATTCGGTAACCCAGCTGCGTGAGCAAACTTCTGCCGGTGCACTGGCCCAGCGTGGGTTGTCCGCGGCCCAAGGCTGGTTCACCGACGACTTCGGTTCTATCCGCACCAAGCGGGTTGCGATCGTGGGCGCGGTTGTCGTTGGAGTGGTCGCCATCAAACTGTTCCGGCGTCGTGGTTAGTTCGTTACTCAACCCATCTCCGTTGGTGGAACCGGCCGCAGCGGTTCAACAATCGTCGGTCACCTTTTGGACCACCACCCCGCAATAACTTTGACGCGACCCATGGAAGTTCGTTTTATCACCCGAAATAAATAATGGAATTGCCGATGCGTCAACGTGTGATGCAATTGACGAGGTTTACGCCGAATCCTGTGATCGACTGCGTGAAATTGGTATCGCAATTCCTGCATCCGGGTAAAGTAGCGCCATGAGTTCGGTTGAAACCACGGCAGATGTAGTGATCGTGGGCGCCGGCCACAATGGGCTCGTTGCGGCTTGCTATCTGGCGAAAGCCGGTAGAAGTGTCACGATCTTGGAATCAGCCGATCACGTCGGGGGAGCGGCAATTTCCGCCGAAGTGTTCCCCGGTGTAGCGGCCCGGCTCAGCAAGTATTCCTACTTAGTTTCTTTGCTGCCAGAGTCGGTCCGGGCAGATCTTGGGCTGGAACTCACAACCGTTAAGCGTTCGGTTTCCAGTTTTACTCCCGATCCGCTAGACCCAGCTCGTTCATTGTCTATTCCTCACGACAACGAGGGTGAACTACGCCGCAGGATTACCAATTTCACCGGCAATGAAAGCGATGCCCAGCAATGGATTGATTTTTACTCCCGGACACAGCGAGTTGCCGTAAAGGTTTTCCCGACTCTCACGCAGCCACTGATCTCACGCGAGGATATGTGCGAATTGATTGATAATGACCAGGATTGGAATGACTTCTTCGAGCGGCCCATTGGCGAGGTTATTGAGAATTCAATAACCAATGATGTCCTTCGCGGAGTCATTCTCACTGACGGGTTGATCGGAAACTTTGCCGATGCACTGGGTGAGGATAAGCGGGCAAACATATGTTTCCTCTACCACGTAATTGGTAATGGAACCGGTGACTGGGATGTCCCGATTGGCGGTATGGGTCAGGTCACCGGACAACTTGAGGCAATTGCGCGTTCCCTCGGTGTTCACATTGAGCTCTCGACACCGGTGATAAGTGTTGAGCCGCACGAGGACTCGGTGAGCGTTACAACAGGTTCGGGAATGTATAACGCACAGTATTTACTCGTTAACGCAGCACCAGCGGCTCTGGCTGGGCTACTGGGTGAGCCGGTCCCGCAGATTTCACTGGCGGACGGTGGCGCGCAAATCAAAGTGAACATGCTGCTGAGCCGGCTACCTCGATTGCTGGGTGGTGATTCACTCGAAGCATTTAACGGAACCTTTCACATCAATGAAAGTTATGAGCAACTCCAGCGCGCATTCGCCATGGCTGCTGCAGGTGAAATGCCTGACCCGCTGCCTGCCGAAATCTACTGTCACAGTTTGACCGATCCGTCAATTCTTTCCGCCGAACTCCAAGCTCAAGGCGTGCAAACATTAACCCTGTTCGCGCTACACACCCCGCACGAACTTTTTTCCCGCGAAGTAAACCCTTACACACGCGAGGATGCCAAGGCTGCCGTTCTCATGACACTCAACTCGGTTCTTGCCGAGCCCATTGAAGACTGCCTCTATCGTGATAAACACGGCAATATTTGCATGGAAGTGAACACCACGGTGGACATCGAAAACAGTTTAGGAATCGCTACCGGGAATATATTTCACACGCCACTTGATTGGCCCTGGGCGAAAACAAGTGAAGAAGTGGGCAGTTGGGGTGTTGAGACCGGTCACCCCCGGGTGTTGTTCTGTGGAAGTGGGGCCGCCCGTGGCGGAGGAGTGTCAGGAATACCTGGTCACAACGCTGCCATGGCGGTTATGTCAGTGTCGGTGAAGTAATAGCAGGGCGCAAAAGTGGGAAGAGTTCGTGATCCATGGGGGCGCCATTGGGAATCTCTAAATTCAATCCATCAAAGTTCGGTGACGTTACCCAATCCCGTGGTGCGTGCACCATGTCTTCACCAAGGAAGCGAAGGGAAAAGGCCCGTCGCCGATTCGCTCCTGGCACTCCGTAGGAGTGATGGGTGGTCAACATATGAAAAAAGACAGCATCACCCGGTTGCAGTTCCCACCCCATGATTTCAAATGAATCCCGGTCAGCTTCAATGTTGGGAATTTCCGACATGCTGCCTTCGGGGAACCATTTTGCTTGGTTATCCATGAACGTGCGTGGCATGAGCCAACCGCGCTTGTGTGACCCCGCATTGAATTCCAGGGTTGACTCGAATGCAACGGGGTCAACCGGTGCCCACATTGAGCAATTGAGGTTGCCATCAACGTTGTAGTACGGCTGGTCTTGGTGCCAAGGGGTCTCTTGTTTGGTGCCTGGCTCCTTGACCAACATGTGGTCATGGAAAAGCCGAACACTTGACCCACCCATGAGTTGCTGGGCAACGTCGGCTGCTTTTGACTCGAATGCAATTGCGCGGTATTCATCAATACGATTCCAATTACAAAAATCTTCAACGAAGCGTCCGGGGTCATCGGGTTTGCTGGCGACTTGAAACATCGGGCCGGGCTGCGCCAAGTTTTTTTCTATCCCGGCTTCGATGGTAGCCACTTCCTCGGGTGTGAAAAGCCCTCGAACTACCGCCGCGCCGTGCTCGTGGAAGGAGTCAATTGTCCCTTGGTCAATAAATCCGACAGCAGCCTGTTGACGTGGCATGTGATTCCTCCCAAAGGCCGGGTAACGGGCTTAAACGCCCGCCATTCCCAGTAACTGGGATAGACCGGAGTTTATGGTGGAAAGTGCACCGCGAGGGACTTGAACCCCCAACCCGCTGATTAAGAGTCAGCTGCTCTGCCAGTTGAGCTAGCGGTGCTTGTTGCGCCGGACGACATTACCACTTCGCGCCGCACTAGAACCCAGAGGCCACCATTTCGCGATAGATAATCTTCGCCATTTCACTTTGGCCAAGTGGATTTGGGTGAAATGAGCCTGAAGTAAAGCCGCTAATCCCGGTAAGGCCAAAAAACCAGGATTCATTACCCGCACAGACTCCGTGCCCAACCGGTCCAGATCCGGTGTCACTCCAGGTGGCCATGATCGGTACCCAGCCCAGTCGGCCCGTATTCGCTACTGCGCCATTGAGCGAACCTGCGCCGTTATCGAGGGGAACTTGTGTACCACGAGTGGTTTGGTAGACGAATGGATTTAGGGGGCTTGGATTCAATATTGTTCCCTGTGCCCAAGCAAAGTCTTGCTCCGTGATCGTGAGATAGCGACACACGGATCCGGTCTGTGAGCGGCTGAGGTCAGGGTAAGAATTAAGGAACACCTTCCCGGTGTTACTCAGGGTTAAGCCAGGCAATTTTTGACCTTGTGAGCCTTGGCAGGTGGCGGTCGTCAAACACGCGTTGATTGATGCATAGCTTGCTGCCAAACCAGCGGTCAGGGCCTGCACACCTACCTGCGTTGTTGGGAAACTCGACAACGGTGGTGCTGTAGCTTTGGCCAGCGGGCAGTTGCTCTGCAGCGCACACGAAGTCAGAATTGATCCAAAACCAACGTCGTTGCCACCGACTGACATGTGAACCACATCAATTTCACGACCCTTCAATAATTCATTGACCAACTCGATCTGAGATTTCAAGCCGCGAAATTGCCGACCAAGTATTCCCCTCTGCACTGTTGCGCCCGAGCAAGAAACGTCAAGTAACGTGACGGAAGTCTTGCTGGATGCTTGCTCAAGTTTCAGTGCTGCTTGGGCCGGTGCCCCGTGCACACTTCGATTGCACTGATCGTCATCCCAATAGGGGTCAAACGAATTCAGGCGATCATTAATCCATGCGTTCACATTGCGCGGATTTCCTTCACCGGATGCGTACGAGTCACCCATGACCACCATGAGGATATTGGAGATATTTGCCATCATTGATTGGCGTTTGGTTGTTGAGCCGGATTTCACGGTCAGAGTGAAACTGTGCAGACCTTCGGGAAGTTTCACCGTGGTTGTGCATGTTTTCTTTGCAAGTTTTCTTACATCAGTTTGTTGAACAACTGTGCCTTCACGTTGAATTTTCCAGGTGTAGGTGTCACCTTTTGACTTGCACGCGTTGAGTGTGACAGGAAATCCCGCATCTTCTAAATACCAGGAGAGCGATCCACCGATTAATCGCTCATTGGGCTGGGCAATGAAGTTACCCGCGCCGACAAAAGTTGATGAAGGTGTGAGTGAGAGTGCTCCGGATTTTGGTACACCACCGTCGCCATCAATAAAGCCGTCTTTATTCGGGTCCTTTGACTGCGGAACCATTGACCACGAACCTTGGGCGATGGTTGCCGGGGCAGCCAGTGAGCCTGTGGTTGGGACCAGAGCAACTGTGAGAGACACGGCTACGCCGACCGCAAACATCCTTTTCACTGACATGTGATCAGGGTAATTGACGTTTACTCATTGGTGAAAGGGCAGTGTCGACAGCCGCGCTCACAGCAGTGACCACGATTTATGTGAAACTCCGCCGTCATAACAAATAGTCGGGTGTACGGATCAAGGTAACCCTGCTCACCGTTAGCGCAAGCGGCCGCGTGTGCGGCCAAAATTCGTTCAGTTCTTGGGTCACTTGGGTCTAGTCGCTCGGGGAGCGGAATTCTGGGCTCGGTTCGCAACTGAGTATTTGCCATTAGATGTAAAAACCGGTTTCAAGCAGTTTGCGCATCTCTTTGAGGATCACCGGGTAAGCATAGGGAGACGCGACGGCAACTACATGCGGTGCGGTTGAATCGCATCGGCTGGGATGTGACCAAAGCGCCCGGCTTGAAAGTCCTCGAATGCCTGCATGACTTCAGCCTTGGTGTTCATGACGAATGGACCGTATTGGAATACCGGCTGGCGCAATGGCAGTCCACCGATTAGGAACACTTCAAGGTTGGGGGAACGCGACTCTTGTGATGCATCGGCGCGGAGCTTGACCGTGTCACCATCTGTGAGAACCGCCATCTGCCCGGTTGAGATCGGTCGCAACTCTGAGCCGACCGAACCTTTTCCGGCAAGAACATAAGCCAGTGCATTGAAATCCTTGCGCCATGGGATTTCTACTTCAGCGTTTGGCGCTAACGTGATGTGCGCAATCGCCAGGGGAGTGTGTGAAATACCGGGACCAGAAAAGTTTGCAATATCTCCAGCGAGCACGCGAACGAGCGCGCCACCATCGGTGCTCGTGACCATGGAGGAATCAATTCCTTGTAGATCTTGGTACTGCGGGGCAATTCGCTTTTTGTCTTTGGGCAGGTTGATCCACAATTGCACGCCGTGGAACAGTCCACCGGATTCAACGAGGTGGGCGGGTGGCGTTTCGATGTGCAGAATTCCATCACCTGCGGTCATGTACTGCGTGCCGCCGGATTCAATGATCCCGCCACCACCATTTGAGTCTTGATGTAAGAACTGTCCATCAATTAAGTAAGTGAAAGTTTCGAATCCACGGTGTGGGTGCCAAGGAGTTCCTTTGGGCTCACCAGGCGCGTATTCCACTTCACCCATTTGATCCATGTGAATGAAGGGATCAAGGTCACTTTGATCAATCATCGCGAATGCGCGGCGAACAGGGAAACCCTCGCCTTCATGCCCTTGTGGCGCCGTTGTAATTTTCGTCACCGAGCGAGGTTGGGCCTGAATCGGGATTTCAAAACGTGGCAATGTCAACGTGTCGGCGGTTACGGCGGGCATCGAATCTCCTTTGTTGAACTTTCAACTAGTTTAGCATAGGTCTGAGCTAGGAACTGTCCCTAGCGTAGGTTCTTTTTCAGAAATCGTTCAACCTGGCGAATCGAGTCGTTCCACTCACCAAACATGTAGTGGGGCGCACCCGGGTACTCAACGTAAGTGACTTCAACCCCACTTTTTTCCAAGGCGGCATTGGTTGCACGAGCCCAAGAAATATCACAGCTCTCATCTTTTGTTCCATGAATCATCAGGACCGGATCGGTGATCCGAGAGAAGTAATTACGACTGGACATGTTCTGCCAGGCAATTGGGTTTTCTTTCGGCGTGCCATATTCCTTCAGAATTTGTTCGCCGATCGGATAGTCGTTGCGTTGCCACTTATTAAAATTGTCTTCCGCCAAAGTACTCGTCGACGCGTAAGTAATCGCTGCATCAAAAACCCCCGGTTGCATAACGAGTGCCTGGAATGCAACACCACCACCCATTGATCTACCCAGAAGTGCCACTTTGTTTTTATCAATGTAGGAATACTGCGAACTCTTAACTGCCAATGCGGCACCGATCACGTCTTCTGCGTACCCCAGTCGCAGGGACACGTCATTTTTGGGATCGTTATCCGATCGGGCGTGATTTCGATAGTCGACGTGTAACGCCACGTATCCGTTGTTACCCAACCAGTCTTGCTCCCGGCGAAACCCTTGGCCACTCCAATAGGTCGCTGGATCGATATAACCGTGTGCGAGTACGACAACAGGAAATGGTCCTTGGCCGCGGGGTTTAATCATGATTCCTGAGATTGTTAGTCCGCCCGATTCATAAGTAATCCGATGCCGCGTGTATTTGCCACTCGAACTAAATGCTTTGCCAACCTTGAGGTCATCACCGGAATACTCACGGGTGAATGCTGCCGGAATTGACGACCCGATCGGTGGAATCGGGGCGGCAGCTATCGGCATGATCGCTGGGAGCATTAATGTTCCGACAAGAGCGGCGAGTACGGACAAACGAAATCGGGGTGCCATATGAACACGGTAATACGAACTCTCGTTTCGCGCCACGCACGCAATGAGGTTTCGATTGGGGGTTCATGACGCCCAAGAACTAGGATCTGAGGGAATGCCACCCATCGCGATAGGGCTCCTTGCCGGATTGATCTCTGGCAGCTTTGGTGTTGGCGGCGGAATCATAATTGTGCCGGGCCTAGTGCTGCTCCTACATTTCACTCAGCGCCTGTCCCATGGAACATCACTCCTTGCGATCATGCCAATTGCGGCCGCCGGCGTTATCGGATTTGGATTCCACGATTCCATCAACTTGGGCTACGCATTTTTTCTGGGTATTGGCAGCATTGTTGGCGCAGTATTAGGAACGAAACTGTTGAGCTCAATCAGCAATGTGTGGTTAGCGCGTTTTTTCAGTGTCCTCTTGCTCATCACCGCGATCTGGCTCTTTGTTGACATCCCGGTTAATTCTGAAGAGTTAGCACTGACACCCGCGACGGCAATCCTTCTGATTGCGCTGGGTGTTCTCGCCGGTGGAATTGCCGGACTCTTAGGTGTTGGTGGCGGGATAATTCTGGTTCCCGTGCTCATTCTCGTCTTTGGCGCCGCTGCACCAGTTGCAAAAGGCACGAGTTTGCTTATTGCACTGATCGCGGGGACTGCCGGCAGTTGGCGTAACTACCGCAATGAAAACATCGACATTCTCGTGGCTTTGAAAATCGGTTTGGCGGGCATCCCCACGGCACTGATCGGTGCTCAACTCGCCATGGTGATGTCTGCTCAAGTTTCTACGATTCTTTTTGCGATACTTCTCGTCATCACTGCCGTTAGCCTCGTGCAGACCTCACGCACTCGTTAGCGCTCACTCGATCAGATTAGTCAATCGGATTGGCGAAAAGGTCAATCAATTCTCCGACTTTGTGCCCGGATTCAGCCTGATGACGAAATGGGCGTTTGCGGTTTACCGAATAGACATTGCGGCGACCTTCACGCTTTTTACTTATGTAGCCCGCTTGCTCCAAGTCAACAATGATTGACTGTGCGCGTCGCTCGGTTACCCCAGCAGCCAGTGCAACATCGCGGATTCTCAACTCCTGATCCCGCGCGATGATCAACAGGATGCGTCCGTGGTTCGTGAGAAGGGTCCACTGGTGCTCTGCATCTTCGATAGTGGTCTCCATGTGCATAGTCTGCCGTATTCGCCTTCAGGCGAAGATTACGGTGCGCTGGTCATCGAGTAGGACTCGATCCTCGGAGTAGAGGCGTACTGCTCGAGCAAGTACTCGGCGCTCAACGTCGCGGCCAATTTCAGCTAAATCAAAGGCGTTGTGGTTGTGCTGGACCCGATGTACGTCCTGTTCAATGATTGGGCCTTCATCCAGATCCGCGGTGACAAAATGTGCTGTTGCCCCAATGAGTTTCACGCCACGGTCGTATGCCTGCTGATACGGGCGGGCACCTTTAAACCCAGGCAGGAACGAGTGGTGAATGTTGATGATCCGACCTTCCAAGGTGGAGCAGAAATCGTTGGAAAGGATCTGCATATAGCGCGCGAGAACCACGACGTCTACCGAAT